>ERZ779637.113-NODE-113-length-58576-cov-13.296509_pt1 | contig 58576 bp, 48 predicted proteins | sample MGYA00514196_ERZ779637 | MGnify/ENA primary metagenome ERZ779637 (study PRJEB29562, sample SAMEA4376700) | mouse gut metagenome | isolation source: Cecum | study: EMG produced TPA metagenomics assembly of the A DSS colitis mouse model was used to assess the...
GGAATGGGCTGGATGCGTTACAGTTTGCGGCCGGTTAGGCCGTGAACTGTAACAGACTGAAGATATTGTTTACGGGCAATATCAGTTAGCTAAGACAGTGCACGGCATCTGCGCACCCGGTTAACTTATTTCAAACAGATTTACGCGTGAAAATCCATGGAACCGTCTCTTTCTGCGACGGTTGCAATTTTTGATACAAATGTGAGGTATTCCATGAAGAAAGTATACGTTATCGGCGCTGGGCCAGCGGGTCTGACCGCCGCTTATGAACTGTTAAAGCAAAGCAATGCGTATGAAGTTACCGTCCTGGAAGAGAGCAGTTCCATGGGCGGTATCTCCAAGACCGTCAATTATAAAGGCAACCGCATGGATATGGGCGGCCATCGTTTCTTCTCCAAGGTACCGGAAGTCAACGAGTGGTGGAACAACATGCTGCCCCTGCAGGGTGCCCCCACCTATGACGATATCGTTCTACAGCGCGAGATGACGCTCACGCCCGGCGGCCCCGACCCCGAGAAGGAAGACCGTGTCATGCTGCGCCGCCACAGAGTGTCTCGTATTTATTTTAAACAGAAATTTTTTGATTATCCCATATCCTTTAAACCGGAAACTTTCATCAACATGGGATTTATCAACACGATCCAGGCCGGCTGCAGTTATCTCGCCTCCGTGATCCACAAGCGTAAGGAGCACTCATTGGAGGATTTCTACATCAACCGCTTTGGCCGCAAGCTGTATTCCATGTTCTTTGAATATTACACCGAGAATCTGTGGGGACGCCACCCCAGCGAGATTGCCCCGGATTGGGGAGCACAGCGCGCCAAGGGACTGTCCATTGCCGCTATCGTGAAAGATATCTTCTCCAAGATGATCCCCGGCAAGAAGAATCGGGCCGTGGAGACTTCGCTGATCGAAGAGTTCAGCTATCCGAAACTGGGCCCCGGCCAGCTGTGGGACGTGACCGCGGATGAGATCCGCAAACTGGGCGGCACGATCCTCACCGATTGTCTTGTGACCAAGCTTCACAAAGATGCGGACAACCGTATTACCTCCCTGACCTATGTCAATGACGGCAGGGAAGTTACCGTGGAAGGTGATATCTTTATCTCTTCCATGCCCGTCAAGGATCTGATCGCCGGTATGAACGATGTACCGAAGCGGCCTGCCGAAATCGCCGCCGGCCTGCCCTATCGCGATTACATGACAGTGGGACTCCTGCTGCCGAAGCTGAACTTGAAGAATAAGACGAAATTAAAGACCATCGGCAATATAGTTCCCGACTGCTGGGTCTATGTCCATGACCGTGACGTGATGCTGGGCCGTTTCCAGATCTACAACAACTGGTCTCCTTACATGATCAAAGATCTGGAGCATACCATATGGATCGGTCTGGAATATTTCTGTTTTGAAGGGGATAAATACTGGACCATGTCCGATGAGGACTTTACGAAATTCGCGGTTGATGAGATCGTGCGCATGGGACTGATCGACTCTCCTGCAGACGTGATGGATTCCCATGTAGAACGCGTTAAGAAGGCTTATCCCGCCTACTTTGACACCTACAAAGATATCAATACACTGGTGGACTACTTAAAGACTATCGACAATCTTTATTGCGTGGGCCGCAACGGCCAGCACCGCTATAACAACATCGATCATTCCATGGTCACATCCTTCGAGACAGTTAAGAATATCATTAACGGTGTTAAGAGCAAAGATAATATCTGGAATGTCAATACGGAGAAAGTTTACCACGAGGAGAAGTCATAAGCGACTTCTCCTTCGCATATATAGTTGGTTTGCCGCCACCACTGCCAGGCTGACCACCAGCACGAAATAGAAATTGATCCCTCTGGTCACATAGAGTGACGGCATCAGATATTCTCCCGTAAAAATACCGGCGAACACACTTCTGTACATGACCTCCGTGATCCCCTGTGCCCCCGGCACCGGCAGCATATCCACGGCGATATAGACCGAAGCCTGCAGCAGCATGACCGTCAGGGCATCCTTCCCCTTCAGAGAAAATCCAAGATAAATGATCCATGTCAGCACAAATACACTGGCTCTTTGCACGAACGTAAAGACGCAGACCATAAGCACTTTTCCCTTGTGCTGCAGAAGAAAGCGCACTGCGCCCTGGTAACCGTCTATGAATTGTTGTATCTTCACCTGCCTTGTCTCGGATCTTTTCAGGATCCTGACACGTACAAGCAGTTTCTCGATCCCGGAAAGCAACCGCTTCATGGTCTCCGGCGCCAGCATCACTGCCAGCAGCATCAGCACCAGGATCGTATTCAAGGTAAGTCCCAGCAAAAAGAGCGGAAAATATTCCTCCAGGTACCCCCGCAGCGGCCTGTAGCAGAACACCAGCGTTCCGATGCCGATCAGCACCAGGACCAGCTTATAGATCAGCGCCACCGTCATCAGTACCACCGATGATTCCGAAAGGCGATTGCCGTCCTTACTCATATAATAAAGCTGCATCGGCTGGCCGCCCGTAGCCGAGGGCGTGATACCCGAATAGAAAAATCCGATAAAGGAATAGCAGATACACCGCCCAAGACTGCTGTGCCCGTTCAGGGAACGCAGCAGATAGAAGATCATGATCCCCTCGGCGCTGACGAAAAACAGAGCCACCGCCATCGCTGCACACAAGGACAACGGTGAAAGCCTCAAAAGCGCATGTTTGATCTGCCCCATATCCTGTCCATGGAAGATCGTATAGAAGGACAATGCCATCACCGCCAGGAAAAAAGCCCCCTCCAGGACTCTTCTCCTGCTGATCGTTATTCCTTTTGTCCGGTTCTGGCTAACCTCCATATGCCACCACCCTTTCCGCTGCTCCCGTACCATACAATATGCGCAGCCTTCTCTCCATATCCGCATCTACCTGAGCAGCGCAAGCCGGCAGTACCGGCATATGCTGTCCGTCTGTCTCCGTTCGTCCTTGCATCTTGGCTGCCATCGCTACCGTTTCTGCCGCCTCTCCGGCTACAAACTCCGCCAGACTTCCCTCATAGACTACCCTTTTATATGGATACTGACAGAAATCCTTCGGCGTCACCAGCGAAAAATGTTTATCCGCGATCCTGATCTTATATTCTTCCAGGAGCCGTGCTATATACGAAGAACAGGTATACTGATCCTTCAGATAAAACGGCCGGCCAAGGGCAATGAACGGCAGCCCCGGCACCGCATAATGGTAATGGAATCTCCTGGCATAATCCCGCCGCAGCCGTTCCCTGATCCCTGCTTTCTGCGCCGCACTGCACTCCAGTTCGCAGACCTGGTACACCGCCGTCGGAAAAGCCCGCAAGATCTTCTTCTTGTCTTCTCTCTCAAATCCGGCAAACCAGGGCACCCGCGGATTGCGCCGTCCGAAACTGTAAGCTTCCTCCAATCCTGCGTCCATGCCAAGTACCACATGAATATATCTCTGTCTCAGGAACCGCCTGATCACCGCCGCGAAGATTCCCGGCGTATCCACCATGGCAATATATATATGCTCCATATACCCATCCCTTCTATCCTTGCTGCTGTCTTTGATACTTTTTTATTACTTTCTTATCGCTTTCCTTGTCACTGTCCATGCCGCTCTTCTCATTCTTCCGGTCGCTCTCCCGTTATTGGAACTGGTAGATTTTCCTCGCCGCCCTATACCCGCTCTTGGTGAGCATGCCGCCCACTTTTCCCGGCAGATAAGTCAATCCGCTCAGGGTGGTATATTTCAGGCGAAAATATAGCCTGGCATTTTCTTCCTTGATCCCTCTCCAAAGCTGTCTCCTCTTACTATATGCCTCCTGCGAATTGATCAGGAGCAAATGGATGGACGAGATCGCCATCATGATCGATATATTCCGGCACATATATTCCGCCAGTTTCGGATAGATTTCCTTTACCTCGTTTAAGTCCACACATTTAGAGACGATCTCCGTCACCAGGATCTGCTGATCTATCCTGCTCATCAATACCTTCTCATTGACAGACTGGTCCTCTCTGCCGATATAGTAATGATACAGATCTATATTCATATAATAGATATGTTGCACGAACGGCAGCGGCTGGTAAGCAAAGATATTATCCACATAAAAAGTGTGCTCCGGCAGGACAACTCCGCTCCTCCGCAATACCTCCGTCCGAAAGATCAGTGCGTGCATGATCAAATACTGCGATGCATGGAATCTGCCAATCTCATTCCAGTCACACATCTGCTCGACCGGGAAAACATTTGTATAGTGCATCACCCGACTGGTTCCTTCATCCAAATGATCGTACAGATAATTGCACACAAACAGATCAGGCACCTCACCGATCAGGCGGGTTTCCTTCTTACCATAGAAATCTTTGATCCTGCCAAGCAGCTTCGCGTATGCCGTCTCATCCAACCAGTCGTCCGAGTCTACCACCTTAAAATACATTCCGGAAGCCCGTTTCAGACCGGCATTGACTCCTGATCCATGTCCGCCGTTTTCCTTATGGACTGCCTTGACGATACCGGGATACTGCCGCTCATAATAATCTGCGATCTCCCCTGTAGCATCCTTCGACCCGTCATCCACGATAATGATCTCAACGTCCTCTCCGCCCGGAAGCAGAGACTCGATACATCTTTCCATATAGTCCTGTGAATTATAGCAGGGTACCGTAAATGTTATGTACTTCATTTTGTCCTCCATATTTTGATTCATTTCTCAGAAATACTTTTTGTTCCATCCTTCATAAATTTTGAGTTATCATCTGCGCAGTATGAACTCTCGATCATAGCCGTTTGATCCTCGGCTCTTATTGTTTACTCTATATATCATAACGATAAAAACTTCCAGTTTTCTTCAAGTTTTTATTAAGATATTCTTAAAAAGGCTTTCCGTTTCCTTAAACCAGACAAATCTTTCTATAAACCATAAAATCCGGTATAGCTCAAAAAGTTTACTTTACTCACAAAGTTCTTCCTGAGATACACCGGAGTGAATCTTACATTTTTCCTCTGTATTTGCCGTCTGTCTGGCTTTACCCTTCTCCTTCCTGTTGAGCCAGGCTCTTCTTGACCGTGTCGGCGATCAGCCGCATCCCGGCCGGTGTGGGGTGCACACCATCAGCAGTCATTTCTGCCATATTTTCCAAGGTGATACCGCATTTCTCCAGATCGATGACCGGAAGTGCCCTGTTCTTGGCGATCAGTCGAATCTGTTCGGAGTATGCCTCGGAAGTCACTTTCTGTCCGTTGACGAAGGGAACGAATGGTTGAGATTCCGTCGTTCCCCAATCGCCCACCGGGAGCAGCGTACAGCAATAAACCTGTGCCGTCGGACACTGCTCCTTAATCTTATCCAGGATCATGGTGTAGCCGTCACTAAAGCTTTCCACCACCCCCTCCTTTACAGCGCGCAGTCCGTCATTGTCCCCGACCGGCGCATTCCCCAACACATCATTGGTTCCCATATAGACGAGAATGATATCCGGCTCTTCTTCGCCAACTCCCACCAGCTGCGCGATCCTGTGATCACTGCAGCCGAATCCCGGGTCAGCCTCCCTGGAATCTCCGAAACATGTACTTCCGCTGCTGGATCCGTTAGCGCACAGTTCCAATCCCATCTCATCCAGCACCATCTTCCACCAGGTCTGCGATACGTCCTGCACCAATCCGTTCTGGGGATAGAAAACAATGTTCCCTTCCGGGATCCATCCGTCAAACGTAGATATACTGTCTCCTAGGATAGAGATCTCCATCCCTTCCTCCACCGGCTCCGTGTGCTCCTGTCCCACTGAACCTTCTTCTTTCCTGTCGGTTTTCTCACGCGCCGGCTGCCCTGCCGCCGTACACGCCGACATTGCCAGCAGCGACAGTCCCAGCAGCAGCCCGGTCTGTCTCTTACCTCTATTCCTCATCTGTCTCCACGCATCCTTCCTGCTCTATTGTTCCTGCCTGCTCGTGCTTCCTGCATAACCCCGCTTCCCTAAGCCGATTCCATCCAAAGAACGCCCGGATCGTCACTTCCTGAACACTGACTGTCTGGCGCCATGCATCTTGTCGTGGTGTTTCAGCACATCATTCACCGCATCCATTCGCAGCCCTGCATCGATGAAATCGCAATACTTACAGAAAGGATAGTTGTGCCGGCCATCCCTCACCGCGTCACGCAGTTCCCGGTATTTTACGCTGTTCCAGCCCTCTTGCAGAGAAACCTTATTCAAATCCGCCAGCTCCGTAGTCTCAAAATTATCGCAGCAGCAGATTCCCATCTTACCGTTGGGCATGATCCACATATCCGTGTAGGGCATCAGACATGTCTCCTTGATCACTTTGCCCTTAGACTGTTTATTAGGCGCACTGCCCGCGCGGTTCGTCAGTACTTCCTTCAGATACCGGATCTGTATCAGGATATCCACATCCTTGAACTCTTGCGGATGCGCTTTTACATATTCGTATATGACCCGCACGTTGTCATGCATTTTCATATCCAGGCAGTAATTGTTGATGATCAGCTGGTCAAGATAGGGCACGATAGCCTTCACCTTGTCCACATTCAGCAAAAGTCCGTTGGTGGACATGAAGATAAAAGCCTCCGGCAGCTGCTTCCTGGCATATTCGTGGAATTCCACGATACGCTTGTCCAGCCATGGCTCATTATTGCCGTACAGCGTCAGATGCCCCTTGTATCCCCAGTCCCGCAGCTGATCGATAATAGAATAGTACAGAGCATCGTCTATCTTCTTATAGGGGCGTTTCTCCGCATTGATATTAGCGGTGCAGAACTCACAGGTGCTGTTGCAGCGGTTCACCGTCTCCAGATTTACCACCACCGGGTGGGGTGCCTCCTTCTGGTCATAAAAATAATCTATATACTTGCGCTGCTGCCGCCTTCTCGATACAAACTGCAGCTTTAAATAGCTTTCACTGGATAATCTGGGCAGGTACTTTCTGGCATTCCAGCCCAACACGCCCGCAAAATTGTGTACTCTAATCGCCATGTCATTCTCCATTTCCGCACGATTTCCTCATGCTCCACTATCTGTCACTACCCATTGTCAAATCCGGCTGCTCCGCGGCCCTGTACACATAGACCGTACAGCTACCGTCCTCGGACGTATCGCTTTCTATCAGCTCCAGACCAATCTCCCCGGCATTCGTCAGTTCCAGCCTGGAAAAAATATATTCTCCTCCCAATTCCCGGAAGGCATCCACATCAATGTAAATATCATAATCTGTAGCATACACCGTTTTCGTCGCACTGACAATACTTAGATCCGTTCCAGAATACAGGTAAGCTCTGGCTCCCCAGTCATCATAGTAGATCCTCGTCGGCTCCACTCTCTCTAGCGCCGGCGCAATGACCCTGCGGAAATCTTCCTTATACTGCTGGGTATAGAACCCCAGATAACCGTCCAACGTGGCAATCCCATTGTACTCCAGCACTGCCGGATGAAGTCCATAGGCCGCTGACCACTCTCCCTGATAGCCGATCCTTTCCTTTAACCGCTCAAAAAGCGCTTGGGCATAGAACTGCTCATAATCAAACTCGTCCACTTCCGTCCCCTGAAAATATTCATAGGCCCTGTTATGGCAGGTGGCATACAGATCGTTATACCGGTTAGGCGTCAGAATCACCGCCAGTGCCGCCGCACAGACCAGTCCGTTGGCTGCCCACATCGTCCAGACGCCTCTATCGTAGAGCCTGGTCAGGATCAGAAAAAACGCGGCATACCACAAAAATGGATTGAAAAAGATCGTCCTGTTAAATTGCCACCCTTTCAGCGGCGGGATGAGCGCTTCCACCAGCCTCCGCAGCGGCCCGAAATCATACAGACCATACACCACACTGTTAAACAGCAGAAAGAGCATAACAAAATTAAACGGATCGTGAACGATCTGCCGCCACTTTCTTCTGTACAGATACAGACCGTTGTTGCCGACAAAATAGAGCACACAGACCGGCAGTACCACCTTCCCGTGTACCCCGTCAGCGTGAAAAATGCCGTCTTTCCAGACTGTACCGATCTCCCGCAGGATCTCCCGCAACGAAAGATCCGCATTGACGATGCTGGAGCGGATCGTTTCTTCCTCCCCGAAAAGCATCTGCCCAAACAGTCTATATTCACATCCCACATACCCGGCCGCCAGGACAAACAAGGCGGCGATCAGCGGCCACGCCGGTTTCCGGTCCCGAATCGACAACCATACGATGGCAATGACCAGATACCCCAGGATAAAGATCCCATGATAAGAAAAATAGGACACCAGAGGATAGACAAACAGCCCCAGATACCACCACATCCCTGCGCGTCTGTAAATCTTGATCAGAAGATAGACACACAGCGGAATGGATGCAAACGCGAAGCCGAACGCCGGAAAAAACCACACGATACCATAAACAAACCCTGTCATGTAGATGACCGGCCTGTACAGGACACATTTGTCAGGGAACAGCTCCCCCATGAGCAGCCGAAAGGAAAATATCCCCAGCAGTATTTTACCCAAAATACCGAGCACATACGCAGTGTATGTAGGAAAAAGCATATACAGCAGCGTATACAGCGACAGCTCCGACGGGAGATTGTCTCTGCTGAGCCCGCCCAGAAAAGGCACATCCACACCATGTTTCAGAAAACTGTTCGTGTTCTTCAGCATCTGAAACTGTGCCAGAAACAGATCCATATTGTCGTGCACCGCAATGTAACTTCTCTCCCCGTATCCGAAGAACACCCCCGCCGTCAGGAACACAAAGCCCACGATCGGGAACAGAAACCAGTATTTCGTTATCCACAGAAACCACCTTTGCTGCGCCAATCTCCTCATATTTCCTCCGCTGCTCCTTACACTTGTTTATGGTGTATCTTTCTGAATACGAAAATCTTCTGCCCGAAGAAATTCATCACGATAAACATGCACATCCCCAGAAACATGGCTACGTTGTCTACGACCACCTTCGGCTGCGCCGCCAGTATCTTCTCCATAAGCGGCTGTGCCACACTGAATGCGATCAGATAGCACACGATGATATTGACAGCAAACCGCCAGGGCAGTCCTTTGTCCTTATTCTCTACTTTGAAAGTCACCCTGCTGTTGGCATGGTAGGAGAAGACACTGCCGATAAAATAAGAGATGCCGCTGGAAAGCCAGTAGTTCATATGCACCAGATTGTAGAGCACTGCCATGATGACCCACCCCATCAGAGTATTGATCACACCTACCAGCCCAAAGTGGATCACCTCCATAATAAAATCCTTATATTTTAAGAATAAAGCTTTCATCCTAATTATATCCTTATATCCTGTTTTCCTTCACGCGCAATTAAATTTGCATTTATATGTCTTGTCCTCTATACTATAAATTGATAGATCATAAAGCAAAAGGAGACCTCGATGAACCCATTAAACATACATCATATCGGATATTTAGTCAAAAAAATAGAAAAGGCCAAACAGACCTTTCTGGCTCTGGGCTATTGTGTTGAGCAGGATACCGTCCATGACGATATCCGCAAGGTCGATATCTGCTTCCTGATCAAGGACGGATACCGCATTGAACTTGTCTCTCCTGCCGGGGAAGACTCCGTAGTCTCCGGATTGATCAAAAGGTATAAGAACAGCCCCTATCACATCTGCTACGAGACCGATGATTTCGAGACAGCCGTAGACTGGCTGACTGCAAACGGCTTCATCGCTGTCGACACGCCAACTCCTGCCCCCGCCTTAGGAGGCCGTGAAGTCATATTTCTATCAAATGCCTCGATCGGCATGATCGAACTGATACGTTGAACTCATACCTCTCCCCCAACGTCCATAGGACTTGGGGGTTCATGTTGCTGCCGTCTTATCCGATCTGGCTTATGATGATATCCGCCATCTCTCCTACATTTTTCATGGACACAACCTGTCCCATATTGAATTTCATGCCAAACTCCTGTTCCACTGCCGCCAGCAGATTGATATGCTCCAGAGAGTCCCAGTCTTCGATATCATCTGCCGTCGTCGCATCCGTCACCGTGATCTCCTCATCATCGAACACATCCCTGAATACCTCGTTTAATCTTTCAAATACTTCTTCTCTGCCCATATTTACCTCCATTCCGAAGCTTCACAAACTCCAGATCTTCAATCCTATAGCCCTGTTCTTTCACATTTTCCTATTTAGTACTATAATATTATTTCCGTTATTTGGCAACCTTATAATCAGCCGTCATTCCCTTCCAGAACATCAATGACCGTATTCTTCTTCTCATAGGATTGCGGGATATCGAATCTCCATACGCTGTTTCCTTCCTCATCTTCTTCGATTTTCGTAAATCCCATCGTCCCATAGAATTCCTTTACCATGCCATTCTTCGCAGTCGGATAATAGCAGCCTATGATCGTGTCTATGCCGCAGTCCCGGCACGCCTCTACCATGCTGTCCATCATGGCATACTCCATGTCCCGCTTCAGTACACGGCAGCTCATCAGCCACAGTCTGATCTGCAGCACCTGCTCTCCTTCCCCTGTATCCGCAGTGGTCTGCTCCCATCTTTCTTTCTTTCCGATCACGACAGAAACGACACCATTATCACCAAATCTATCCTCCAGTTTCCCGTAACGAGTGACATAAGTGTCATCTGCGGCAAATCCTTCAATATCCTTCTGCGTATAGCGTCTGGTCGTCAGATTGAACTGGTTGCTCTTATTGGTCAGCTGCGCGATCCTCGCCATATATATCGGCTCAAACGGCCTGATCGTCCCCTTCATCTCCAGAGAGAGCAAGTACTCCCTGTAATCTCCAAAGCTCTGCTGTTGCTGCTTTCTTGCCAGATTGGCCTTATACATCTCATTGCGCTTCCGATCATCATCTGACAATTGTGTCACTTCAAAGAAGCCGGCATGATCCAGTACGCGTATATATTGTTCCGGTGTGCCAATGGCAGGAACAGCCACGCCCTTTACCTGCGCTTCCACAATCTCCCGCTCCGCCGGATTGTCATCCACAAATACGAGACTTTCCGGCAGGATATTCATTTCATCGGCTATCGATGCGATATTACTGCTCTTAGGTTCCCAATTCGCCTTGATCACGATAAAGTCCTCGGGCCTCAGAATGCCGTCCGGGTGTCCCAATCCCGCGATGGCATTGTCGTATTCATTCTTGGAATTGATATTGAGCATGACACCGATCTCTTTCTGCGCCTTCACATAGCTCTGAAATTCCGCATAGACTTGCCCCATGGAAGTCTCCGGCCCGATCTCCAGATTCTCCACGCCGTCATCTCCCACGATTCCTCCCCAGAGAGTATTATCCAGATCCAATACCAGCGCCTTCTTGTTCCTGCCAAAGACAGCCTTGATGATGTTCGCCAGGTTATAGGCAAATTCCGGTATCGCCTGCATACACATGGCATACTTATACATATGCCAGTAGAAGGGATCTGCAAAGCGGTCGAGGCCATACGACGCCGCCACGTAATTGATATCATTGATATAGAATCCGGCATGGTCTAATGCATACCGATAAAATTTCTCATTCATCCTGTTCAGAAAGCTGATGCGCCCCTGTCGGTACACCGCCTCCTGATTGCCAAGTATACGATAAAAGGGGTACTCAAAATTATTCTGGATCACGGGGCAATGATATTTGTCCTCGATCTTCTCCCACATAACACGGAAATGTTCGTACTGTTCCTCCAGCATCTCCTCGATATGTTCCGCCGAGTCCGATACTGCAGGATAGGAAGTGATGTTCCGATTAGACGTATGAATGTAGATCAGATCCGGCGCAAACTCCACAAGCTTCGGATTGTCAAACATCACATCCTGCCAATACTGCGCATACTCCGACTCATAGAACTGCGGCTGTATTCCCTGCTCCAGCAGAAACAATTCCAGCACTCTGATGATGTCATGTGTCGTACTGCCCCCTAAAACCGCGATTCTCTTCAAGAGGAAGTCCGTCCTGCCCTCGAGAAGCTGTCGTTTGATCTTCCTGGATTTCTTCAGAATATATTCACTGTCAAAAGGATATGCCAATTCCTTCATGATTTCCTCCGTTCCGGAGCGTTTTAAACTCCGTCATATAAATGCCTGTCAATACATCATAACACACCCCCGGCACTGCCTGCAAACAATTACTGCTTTGTATTAATCCAATGGTAACAGTTCAGCCCTCATCATTCATAAAAGCGTCTGCTACGCATCCGACGCCGCTTCGCGGCTCATCTTTTATTTCATTTGAGGGCGCTCTGCACATGAAATAATTCGCAGTCAGTGTTTTGTGTGCAAGCACCCACACACAGCCTGCAAATTATTTCATGGCTGAACTGTTACATCCAATGATAGGAAATTCCTTATATGATAAAAAGGCCTATCTTCCGAAACAGACAGGCCTCTCCAATATTCAATCACACTGTAATGATTCCCTACTCCTGCGGATAAAAGGCAGAATTGATCAATCTGATCGGCAGCTCAGCATACCGTCTGCGGCCTTCCTCCGTCAGATGGACACCGTCCTCCAGACATATCTCCGCACTGTACGCATCGATCCCGCTTTCCTCCATGGCGTTGTAGAACATGACTCCCTGGTCTTTATACTGCTCAGCCACGTACCCTGCACATCTTGCGTATTCCACCATTGTCCCGCATCCATAATCCAGACTGTAGGAATCTCCTATATATTTTTCACCTTCAAAGATCTGGCAGTAATGCGGTGCGATCAGCAGGATCCCGGCATCGGGAAATCTTTCTTTCAGCAATTTGACCGCCGTCTCCAATGCGCCCGTGTAAGTATACACACCGGCTTCATCCAGCGTTTCCCCATTCTCCAGGTATTTGCTCTGTGCGATCTTACGGCTGAGGAAATCATTGACGCCGTACTCGATCACAAAGAAATCCGTCTTATCGAAATCACATTCCTTTAAGAATTTACCCGCTTTATACCCGTCAAATATGTCCGGACTGATATTGCCCAAAATAGCATTCACCACGCCTAACAGCGATCTGGATTGCCACGACTCAAAGCTGTACTGTTCTCCCGGTAACAACGCCGCCGTGGTCCCTCCCATTGCCATATTGTATACGTTAGCGTTACAGCCCTCCGAGATCAACGATGCAACTCCATGATTCTCGCGGTCACTGTCCAGTATACTGTCCCCCATAAACACGATCTGCATATCGTATTCCTTTGTCTGCGCCACATCTGTTGTATCTGTCTCGTCAGATGGAGCCGGCTGCTGTGCGGTATTGTCCGCTTCCGGCTGCTGCGTTTCGCTCGGCTGCTGTGTATTGGTCAGAGTCTTCTCTGTTTCATTCGTGTCCGTTTTCCCTTCTCCAACCTCCACAGTGGCTTCCGTGCCCACATTCGGGTCACCCTTCAGCTGATCCCACTCTGCCTTCAATTCCTGTACCGTGCGATGATTCTCTTCCTCCAGTGCCATTCTTTCCTTCTGCATCCTGATCTGAACCTGCCCATAGATGATCTCGATCAGCGCCAGAATACAGAAACCGATCATCACCAGGATAAGCAGCGTATTCCCGTTCGTTCTCCCTTTTCTCATATTATTTCTACGATTCATCCTTATCCCTGTCCTTTCCTATGTAAATCCGTATACTGATAATCCATGCAAAAATCTTTCAACCTTTTCATACTCTATCACTTTTTGTTTTCCTTGAGTAGTCCTATTTTTATTTATTAAAAAATATTTCCATAAATCTTAAGAATTGTATTTCATTTCTATTTGTAACTAGCCCTTACTATAGTATATAATAAAAATTCAAGATTATTCTTCTAAACACACATATCTTACATTATGATACCACCATGAATAGAAGTGGGTGTTTAGAGAATTATGCACACAAAATCGGAGATTTTGGCGCGTTCACGGAGTCCGCAGTGTAATGCGTACTCCTGATTGACAGGTTACTTCTACAATAAAATTTATTCCACCTGTGCGGTTGGACGCTCCAAGGAGCATCCAACCCGACTTCCACATTCACAAAAGAAAGGATCAAGAATATGTCATTTGTCGCACAAGGTTCACAGCCATCCGTTCCATCTCCATTTATACCTGACGGACATCGCCGCAGAACTGTTCCGTCTACATCTCCTTTATGGTCATGGCGGTTCTTCTTCTTTGTTTTTGTGGTGCTATTCTACTGTATTGAACTTCTATGGATAGGGCCGGTGGACGGCATCAATGATGACTGGGGCATGTACAGCACTTTATCCGGCGCTTATCTCGGCTATCCGGATGCTCACGTGCTCTTCTTTCTGTACCCACTGTCGTGGCTTCTGTCCAAGCTGTATACACTGTGCAGTTTCATTCCATGGTTCGGATTATTCCTGCACGGAGTACAGATCGCCTGTATCTATGCGGTCTATCGCCGCTGTATGCAGTTATGGTATCGTCATGGCAGTCCCGATGCGTTCTGGAAACCCGCATTGACGATCCTCTGTATTCTTTTCTTTATTGTAGATCTCAATGTACTCTCCGAAGCACAATACACCACGGTTGCAGGTGTGGCCGCGGCGACCGCTCTTTTCTGCTTTGCGACGACGAGAATCGATAATCCGGTACCCGATTTTCTGAAAAGTAATATATCCACCTTTATTTTTGCCTGGATCGCCTTCAGCATGCGGCAGAATATCCTCTACCTGATGCTTCCCATGGCGGGCATGCTCTGGCTTGCCAAGTGGGTCCGTTCCCTCAGGAGCGGCTGCAGCAAGACTGCACCTAAACTCCTGGGCTTCGCATGCATTCTACTGGCCGGCATGGGAATTTTGTATGGCGCACACATTGCCGCCTATTCCGAACCGGAATGGGCCGACTTTATAAAGATCAATCACTATCGGGAACGGGTAGGCGATTTCTACACATGGCCGGAATATGAAGAATGCAAGGAATCCCTTTCTCAACTCGGGATCACGGAAGAAGAATATGGGTATCGCCGTTACGGCGCCCCTTATATCGGTCACGGCATGTCCGTGGAGGATTGGAAGCAGATGCACGATATCGCAAGAGAATGTTATCTGGACCGTACCGACTTCACCGACCGGCTGAAGAATATCGCTGTGGGCGCGGTCACTGTCTTTTTCTATGAAGACGGTATGCAGCCGGCGAATCTGCTTGCCGGTCTGCTGCTCGTCATAACACCGATCCTGATCCTGTTACAGCATAATCACAGCGCACTGTCCGTCTATCTGTTCTATCTGATCGGCCGCGCGATAAGCTGGGGATATGTCCTGTATGAAGGGCGTTTTCCAAAGCGCATCATCCAACCGCTCATCACCGTTGATTATGCTGTGCTGTTTGGCATTCTGCTGGCGTTTAATCTGCTTCGCCTGGAGAACGCCAAGCGGTACGCTATCATACTTCCTGTCGTGATCCTGTTTGGCACCGCTTCTTTGATCATCACAAAGAATAACGTAGATGCCAATTACCGTTCCCATCAGGAAACATGGGATCAGCTAAAAAGCTACTGCCATTCCAACCCGGATAACCTCTATATCTGGACGCACAGTTCCGGCACCCTGGATCATTACTGCGAATCGTCCTTTGATCTTACTCTGGATACGTATAATAACTTTGTGTACACGAACTGGGGAGTGATTCTGAACCCTAACAGCAAGATAAAGCTGAGACAATATGGTGTAGAAGATTTCGGTCAGGACTTGATCGGCAATGACCGGATCTATTTCATCTTACAGGATGCTCCCCATAACAAAGAACATCCCGTCCTCATGTACCTGCGCCATACTTATGATGCAGAGCTGCAAGTGGCAGATACCTTCACCGCAGGCAATACCGATTATGCGGTATACCGCCTGCGTTAGTGCGGCACGCTGTCCGTTCGACCAGAAGCGCGTCAGTGCATCGGCTTTACTGCGCCGCTTCGTCTCCCTCATCGTAGTTCTTCGGAAGTTTACGTGTCACAAGTGTCAGCCGGTATTCAAAATCTCTCCGGTTCTTCAGCGCCATATTTGCCAGCATCAGACCGGCAAACAACGACTGAACCGCCGCAAGACCGATAAAGCCACACACGAATAAGGTCGGAAATCTGAGCACAAGCCCGGTCTCTACGTATGAGATCAGGATCGGAATAAACATCAGCACCGCTATCACCGCAAGTACAGCGGCACACATCCCGAAAAACCCAAAAGGTTTGTAATCCCTGTACAGCTTAACGATCGTCCTGATCACCTTGAAGCCGTCAGAAAATGTATTCAACTTCGACTCACTGCCCTCCGGCCTGTCGCGGTAATCCACGATCACATTCTCGATCTGCAAATTATTGTAGACCGCATGGATCGTCATCTCTGTCTCAATCTCAAAACCGGTAGACAAGACCGGAAATGTCTTCACGAATCCGTAGCTGAAAGCCCGGTAGCCGGTCATGATATCCTTGATCTCGCAGTCAAACAGCCTGTTGATGCTGCTACGTACGATGGTATTACCAAAATTATGGAACGGACGCTTATTCTCCGTGAAATACGTGGAGGAAAGCCTGTCCCCCACCACCATATCCGCATTGCGGTGAAGTACCTTATCGACCATCTCGCCTGCATATTCCATCGGATAAGTGTCATCGCCGTCTACCATAATATAACACTCCGCCTCGATCTCCCGGAACATGCGCCGGATCACATTACCCTTGCCCTGCATATATTCATGGCGTATTACGGCTCCCGCCTCTCTGGCCAGTTCTACCGTACGGTCACTGGAATTATTATCATACACATACACCACCGCCTCCGGCAACGCTGCCTTTGCATCCCTCACCACCTTGGCGATCGTCTTTTCCTCGTTATAGCACGGGATCAATACTGCTATCTTATCCATTCTCTTATGTCTCAACCTTTCTTTTCTCTTCGTTCTATCCGCTCTGTTATCTATAATCTCTTCTATTCTATCATATTATCCCACATAGTAAACCTTTTTCTGTTGTTGTCCCGCTATCATTGACTCAAAGACCGCGGGCCGCATTAAAACCCCTGGTAGATAAATTCCCCGGCGCTGTATCCCGGACCATAGCACCCAAACAGGATAACGCCAAAGAGCAGTGCATACCACAGAATCCATCGGACCGGCAGGATCCTTCTGCCGATCCGGTCCCTGACAGAACCCTTCTGCTGCAGCAAAGATACCACATATAGAAGCGCCAGCGCCAGGAATACGATGATCATCTCGATTCCCTCCAATCCCAGCTCCAGCAGGGCGCCATTCCAGAGTACCGACGGATTCCATACGGACACCGCCCGGCCCAGCATCGCAAACGCATCTTGCACCGATGCCGCACGGAAGAAAAGATCTCCGATACACACAAGCAGAAATGTTCTTAAGATGCGCAGCAAGTTAACCGCCCTTCCCTCCGGGTCGATCCGCAGCCTGCTCATAACACGGCCAAAGAACGGCGCCGTCAGCTCCTCCATCACAATGTAGAACCAGTGCAGCAGCCCGGAGCCAATGACAAATTTCCACTCGCCCCCATGCCAGATGCCCACCGTCAGCCAGAGGATAAACATTGCCGCAAAAGTGGCATACTGCTTTCCCTTCTTCTTACCGAATCTCTCTCTCCAGTCTTTATTCAGTTTCGTAAAGAACGGCGTGCGAAGCACCGGATAGAAGACATATTCCTTCATCCATACACCCAGCGTGATATGCCACCTGCGCCAGTATTCCGCCACGCTCTTCGCAAAAAACGGGGTCTGAAAGTTTTCCGGCAGCAAGATCCCCAGACTTTCCGACATGCCCAGCACAATATCCATATATCCGGAAAAGTCCGTGTAAAGCTGAAATGCATAGCAAACCGTGGCAAACCAGATATATGCTCCCGGATACGATGCATATTCTCCATACACGGTATCCACTAACACCCCCAGCCGCTCCGCGATCACCAGCTTCTTAAAGAACCCCCACAACATCCGCTGCAGCCCTCTGGCCACCTGCCGGTAATCGAACCGGTGCGGTGCAAAAAACTGCTCTCCGTGTTCCCTGTACTTCAGGATCGGTCCCGACAGGATCACCGGAAAATACATGCCATACAGCATCAGCTTCCCATAATTCCCCTGCGGCTTCGCTATCCCATAATACACATCGATCACATAGCCCAGCAGCGAAAAGGTATAGAAAGAAACACCCAATGGCACAAGGAAGTCCACACTCCGGATCAAGGTCTTCGAGCTGCCAAACATTCTTGCGATACCATCGATCGTGTAGATACCGAAATTCACATATTTGAGCACGACCAATATACCGATATTGACAAGGATCGTTGCTGCCAGGATCCATCTGCGCCGCTTCTGATCCTCTGCGCCGGCCGTTCCCAGCATCCGGATTCCGGTATAACAGGCCGTCACCGATACCAGCGGGTACAGGATCAATAAGCCGTTGCCGCTGAGCAGATAATATGCCACACTGCACAGCAGCAATAATCCCCACTGCAGCTTCCGCGGGATACTATAGTACAGTATTAAGATTACGCCAAAAAAGCATAGAAAATAAAATGATGTGATACCCATCTATATCTCCAAACAACATGATTCTCAGATGCGCTTCGGAGCATATGCCCCAAAGGCATTGCGCACTAATATCTTCATCAGCATCTCTTTTCCAATATTAATATATTGTCAATTATAATTCAAGCAAAACGCAATTGCATAATCCGGAAAATTGCAGTAAAATATATAAGTTAAAAGGGGCGTGCGGTCTTTTGTCATCCGCATTACACAATTTGGAGGTTAATAATGTTATTTAATTCCGTGCAATTTGCCATATTCTTACCACTCGTATTTATCCTATATTACCTGGTACCGCACAGATACCGCTGGATATTCCTGCTGATCGCCAGCTATGCTTTCTACATGAATCTGCACCCGGGTTACGGGCTGCTGCTTCTCTTCACGACCGTACTCACTTACACCCTGGCTATCAGACTGGAAACAGCTCCCTCGTCTTCCAGAAGGAAGCTTTGCCTTTTTGGCGGTGTTCTTCCGCTGGTAATGATACTGCTCCTCTATAAGACATGCAATCCCCTGGTCGCCCAGCTTAACGAAATGATCGCTGCCGGAAAGCTTTCTCTGCAGCCACTGACGCTGTCTCTTCTTCTTCCGGCCGGCGTTTCCTTCTATTTTTTCCAGTCTATGGGATATCTGATCGATGTATATCGCGGCAAGAGCAAGGCGGAGCATCACTTTGGTTACTATGCATTGTTTGTATCCTTTTTCCCGCAGCTTCTGGCCGGTCCCATCGGCAGGGCGGACAGCCTTCTGCCCCAATATAAGAAGGAGCGACCCTTTGTCTACGACAATGTTACCTACGGTCTGAAGCTGATGGTCTGGGGGTATTTCAAGAAGCTGGTCATCGCCGATGTCTTTGCTTCTACCGTCAATGATGTTTATAATAATGCACAGTCTTATGTCGGACTTGCCTTCATCATTGCCACTCTCATGTTCGCCATCGAAATATATTGTGATTTCTCAGGATATTCGGATATCGCCATCGGCTGTGCCCGATTATTTGGCATCGATCTGATGACAAACTTCAAAAGTCCCTACTTTTCTTTCTCGATCAGAGAATTCTGGAGCCGCTGGCATATATCTCTCTCCACATGGTTCCGGGATTATGTTTACATTCCGCTTGGAGGCAACAGAGTCGCAAAATGGCGACACTGCCTCAATCTGCTCATCACCTTTCTGGTCAGCGGTTTCTGGCATGGCAGCAGCCTGACCTTTATTGTCTGGGGTGGTATTCACGGTCTGCTGCAGGTGATCGAGACCCTGCTCTTCCCCAAGAAGAGAAAAGGTGTAGAGATCAAACGGCGCAAACACTGGTGGCAGCTTCCGATTACCTTCCTCTTGCTATGCTTTACCTGGATCTTCTTCCGTGCAAACAGTATGGAGGACGCAGTCTGGATCCTCTCCCGGCTGTTTTGGGATATCGAGCGGCCGCTCAATTATCTACAGACAGGAATCGTGTGTCTGGGTATTACGCCGATCGCCGCTATCGGCATGGGGTTGTCCGTACTTGTACTTGCCATCTATGATCTGGCATCTCTGAGAGGAGACGTGATCGCCGGCTTCTCTAAGCAGAAGTTCTTCATCCGGTGGCCGGTATATGTACTGTTTTTGGTAATAATCGCCTTATTTGCACCGAAAGGCGTGGCAACTGAATTTATCTATCTCCGATTTTAACAGAAAGGAAAAGGCATATCTATCATGAAAAAGAAATTTGACGTTATACGTTTTGTTTTGAAGTGCATCCTGATCCCGGCGGCTGCCGTTTTTGTGATCGCATTGATCAATAAGCCCTACAAGAAAATCGACGAACAGAAATATGTGGATGTCGCCAGGTTCGGCCTGGTGGGAACATCTTACTGCGAGATCCATATTGGCAATCTCGGCAGCTCTCACGGCGCTTATGATTTCGACTACCAGGAGATCATGGACAAGAAAGGATTGATCTGCTTCAATTTTGCCAATCCCAGTCAAAGCTACGATTATGACTATGCTATCCTGCAGGAATTCGGACAGTATATGGAGACCAACAGCGTACTTTTTATCCCCGTCTCCTACTTCTCCTTTAACAACGAAGTGGTCAACGCCGCGGAAGCGGAGGCCATGAGTCTGCGCTATTATCACTTTTTATCCCCGGAGAACATTCCGGATTATGATCCTTATATCGATCTCATTGCCAACAGGCTGCCTGTCCTGTCTGCCGGTGAAGATATTCTGAAGTTGTTCCCCAATATTAATCCGGCACTGATCGCCCATGCGTCAAACGACGGCATAGATATGGAAGAGTTCACAAGAAGAGCCCAAGAACGTTACAGCAGACATTTTGATAACAAAGAAGAATACTTTCTGCCGGAGCGCATCGAGGAATTGTACGATATCATTGCGTACTGTTATGACCACGATATCACACCGGTCCTGATCACGACACCTTTTTCCGAATACTACGTGAATCTTATCTCGGAAGATTTTCTGCGGAAATTTAATGAAACGGTAACTACCATAGCCTCCGAGACCGGTACCAACTACTATGACTATTCCTGTGACAGCAGGTTTCGAGGAAGTTTGCAGTATTTCTCCGATTCCGATCATCTGAATGAAGAAGGCGCCGCCTACTTTACAAGTATTCTCTGGAAGGAGCTCGATGAGCTCCAGCGATTCCAAGTTAAGAAACGCCGTGCCGGATCAGGGAACTGATTCGGTCCAAAGCTTCCATCTCAACATGACGATCCGGCCGCAGATAGAAATCTGCAGCAGCGCTTCTTCCAATCTCTTCTGTCACCTCCTCCGGTAAAGTAAGACCGGGATGGAACAAGATTTCCAGCGTCCGGCCGTCTTTCCTGGCTTTCGCTGCTATGGCAGGATACAGCGTCTTTATCCTGTCATAGTCCATATGGCCGCTCATGATCAGCCCCCACAGATACATCTGCTTTCTGTCATGAACCCTTGTATAGCGCTCTACCTTATGTGAATACAGCGCCAGCAGCCTGTTCTTTACAAAATTGACCGCTCTGTATGTCTTCCACAGATCAGTCCTTCTAACGAATGCTCCCAGAATCTCTCTCGAATTCCGGATATATTCCACCGCATACCCTTCCTCCTCGATCACTTCAGTCAAGGCTTCCCACACGACAGGGATCATATGAGCATGTTGGTGAGAATCAATCCGCATCCCTCTTTGCCTGCAGGGAATCCCTGCTTCCTTTGCCGTCTCAACGGCACGGTCTATGACCGTATTCACCGCCTTAATCTGCGCCCTGATCTCCAGCTTAAGCTGTGTTTTCACAGTTCTTTTCTTCCATGGCATATAGGACAGAAGAAATAGCTTTCCCCAGGATAATCCCATGACTGCCTCTTCCCGGCCGACAAGAACCGGCGCTTTCTCTTTACCAGCAAGACACCGCCCTTCTACAAAGTCCAGGTGGACAGACATTTTGGGCAGAAAGGGCAATTCCGGAATCTTCTGATACAGCAATTCCATACATGCCTCAAAGCATGACATATTCGGCACGATACTGATACTGTCCAACAGCCCCTTCTCCATGCAGGCAAGCATATCTCTGGATGTGTTCGGTGTCAGCGCATAGTCATCCGCATGTATATCAATGTTATCCATTCTTCGTTTTCCTCTCCACTTTGAATCGCCTCACGCCGAGAACACAAGCGGAATTTCAGATTCTGCTCTGCGGTCAATCAAAGCCCCACTACAAGCAGCCACTCGGCTCGTTGCTCGCGAAACTAGAATTTACGACGCTTCAGTTTGTTTAACAGCACATCATTGTGATGTTTCACGTTTCTCCTGCTTCACGGCATCATCTGCCAGAGCCTCGGTATCTTTCCATACAAACGTATCCACGATATATCTGGGTCTGTGTTTCGTCTCCATATAGATCTTACCGATATATTCCCCGATGATTCCCAGCGAAAGAAGGGTAATTCCCCCGATCAGCAGAGAAACCGTCAGCGTTGTGGTGTAGCCCGGCACATTATTCCCCCTGGTCCAGTCCACCAGATTAATGACCAGCATAACACAGCTGAACAGACAGACAAACATGCCGAGAACACTGATCATCCGCAGGGGTCTGGTACTCATGGACGTGATACCGTCCATCGCCAGAGTAAGCATTTTACTTATTGTGTATTTAGAATGTCCTGCTTCCCTGGCTTTCACATCGAAATACACCACATCCGACGGAAATCCCATGGTCGGGATCAACCCTCGGAGAAACAGGTTCGTCTCCTCATATTGCGACAGCGCATCCAGCGCTTTCTTAGACATCAGACGGTAATCCGCATGATTGGTGATCACTCTGCTGCCAAGAAGATGCATCAGATTATAATACAACGTCGCGCTGCCCTTCTTAAAGATACCGTCAGAATGCCTGTCATTGCGCACGCCATATACTACTTCGCTGCCCGCCATATAACTGTCCAGAAACCTGTCTAACGCCTCAATATCCTGCTGCAGGTCTGCGTCAACTGTCACTACGGCATCTGCATACTGTTTCGCGGTCATCATCCCTGCCAGGATCGCGCTCTGATGCCCATAGTTACCGGCCAGGCTGATCACGGAGAACAAGGCGTCCCTGGCGGCGGCCGCGTGCAGCAGCTGCAGCGTGCGGTCCTTACTGCCGTCATTGACGAACATGACCTTACTGCCCCCGGCAATGCGTCCTGCCTGCTGCAGCCGGCGTATCTTATCTCCCAGCACCCTGGCGGATTTCTCTATGATCTCTTCTTCATTGTAGCAGGGAACTACCAGATATAGCACCGGTATGGCTCTCTCTGCCTTACTGCTTTTGTCCATAAGCTGCCGTTTCCTTCTTTAAATATGATAGTATTCACGATACCACGCCACGAATCTGCCAAGCCCCTCCTCTATGGAAGTGTCCGGTTTAAAGTCATAATCCCGCATCAAATCCGTGACATCCGCATAAGTCTGATACACATCGCCCGGCTGCATCGGCAGATACTCCTTCACCGCCGTCTTACCCAGACATTTCTCCAGAGCCTCTATATAATCCATCAGCTTCTCCGGTTTATGATTGCCGATATTGTACAGTTTATATCGAACGCCCTTCTCATTTTGTTCCGGCGGATTACAGAGAATATTCTCCACCCCTCTGACGATATCGTCAATGTAGGTAAAGTCCCTGTACATATCCCCATTGTTATAGATCTGTATCGGCTGCCCCGCCAGGATCTTCTGCGTAAACTTGTAATACGCCATATCCGGCCTTCCAAAAGGCCCGTATACCGTAAAAAACCTCAGTCCTGTCACCGGAATACGATACAGCTTACTATAGGCATGCGCCAGCAGCTCATTGGATTTCTTCGTTGCCGCATACAGGCTCACCGGTTCATCCACCTTGTCCTGCGTCGAAAAAGGAGTCTTCTCATTCCCGCCGTACACCGAACTGGAAGAGGCGTACACCAGATGCTCCACCGGAAAATACCGGCATCCCTCCAGTACATGGAAAAATCCCATCATATTGGAACGCATATAGGCGTCCGGATTGTCTATGCTGTAACGCACACCGGCCTGCGCTCCCAGATTGACCACCACCTGGGGCGCATATTCCTGGAACAGGCGGAATACATCCCCTTTATCACCCAGATCCCCCTTGATAAAAGTATAGTTCTCATATTCTCTCAGAATAGCCAGCCGGTCCTCTTTCAGCCTGACATCATAATATTCATTCATATTATCGAAGCCAATGACCCTCGCTCCCTTCTCCAGAAGGCTTTTAGACAGATGGAATCCGATAAATCCGGCGCCGCCTGTCACTAAATAAGTTTTATTGTTGTCTAATAGATTCATAGTTTTCTCCATTACGAAACATTTCTGCCGCTTTCCGGCAGTCATTACCGCCCGATACTATAATACTCCACACCCGCATTCTTCATCGCATCCAACTCATATACATTACGTCCGTCATATACAAGCGGAATCCGCATTTTCTCCTGAAAAGTCTCAGGTTTGATCATTCTGATCTCTCTCCATTCCGTAAAGATAAAACAGATATTCGCATCCTGAAGCGCTTCCTCCGGTGTCTTCACATATTGGATGGTCCCCGCTTCATTCCTGCCTTCCGGATATCTTCTTCTGAAATTATCCGCCGCTACCGGATCATAGGCATAAATATCCGCTCCGCTTTCCAGCAGAAGCTGCACGTTATCTAACGATGGCGCTTCCCGCAGATCATCGGTTCCCGCCTTAAACGCAAGGCCAAGCACCGCCACTTTCAGTTTCTGGAAGGTGATCATCCGATTGCTCGCTTTATGGAACAGCCTCGTCTTCTGCTCCTCGTTCACATCTACCGCCGCCTCGACCGTGCGCAGCTTATACCCGTTCTGTCTGGCCAGATATTTAAGCGCCTTGGTGTCTTTCGGGAAGCAGCTTCCGCCATAACCCACCCCGGCATTTAAGAACCGGGAACCGATCCTTGCGTCGTAACTCATACCCTCCGCCACGGCGTCTATGTCGGCCCCTACCAGCTCACACAGATTCGCGATATCATTCATATAGGAGATCTTAAGCGCCAGGAAATCATTGCAGGCATACTTGATCATCTCTGCGGAGCGTCTGTTCACCGACACGATCGGTAGTCCGAACGGCTCATAGATCTTCTTCAGCACTTCCTCCGCCTCTTTGCTCTCCGTACCGATGATGATCCTGGCCGCATGCAGCGTGTCATGTACCGCGGAACCCTGCGCCAGGAACTCCGGATTGGAAGCCACCTCGATCCGGACATCCCTTATGAGGAAATCTCTGATGAACTGCTCTACCTTATCGTTGGTTCCCACCGGCACGGTAGACTTGACGACTACCAGACAGTCCCGCTCCACGGACTCTGCAATCTGCCTGGATACCGTCGCAATATAGCTTAGATTGGCGGATCCATCCGGCTGTTCCGGTGTACCCACCCCTATAAAAATAGCATCCACATCTCTGTAAGCATTCTGATAATCCGTCGTATAATGCAGTCTGCCAGTAGCATTATTCTTCTGCATCAGTTCCTGCAGCCCCTCCTCGTAAATAGGAGAAATACCTGATTCCATCAGCTTGACCTTATTCTCATCCACATCAACACAGGTTACATCATGTCCCTTCTCCGCAAAGCATACGCCCGCAACAAGACCAACATATCCTGTCCCAGCAACTGCAATCTTCATTCTTCCTGCCCTCTTTCTTTCCTCATGTTCAAGATCTTCTTCACCTTCCGCACGCCCCTGTCCCAGAGTGTATGCCCGTGGCAGCGTCTCGCCGCTTTCTCGTCGAACAAATCCTGCAGCTCCGACTGGCTGTTAACGTAATCCCACCAGAGGTATCCCAGATTCGTATCATAGCGCTTCCATGGCTTATCTCCGGCATAGTGAATGATCACGGGACACCTCTTTGCCTGCTCGCATTCTTCTGCCGAATGAACCCCCTCCTTGATGCACCTGCCGTAATCTTCCTCCGTCATGTACGCAAGGCAATTATAGATCGGTGGCAGATAAGCGATAAATCCCTGGCAGGTAATGTTCAGAATGTCCTGATCCTGATAATATAGCTTCTCCTTCGTCCACTCTCTCCACTGCGCCTGCAGATTCCCGGCGCGTATCTCGGCCAGATGCATGAGCGTCACCCCTGCGTTAATATAGTTTCCCCTCATTTTCTCCAGATGATGCCAGTATGGCAGCCTGCTGTTCCTTTCCCATTGGTCGGAAAGGTTCGCGCCGCCCCGCACCGCTGCCAGCAGTTTCCCTTCCATCGGTGTCTGCCACAGTTCTTCCAGACCGCCCCGAAACAGAATATCTACATCCGTATACAGGATCTTGTCCACGTCCGGCAAAAGGCCAGGCAGTTCCAGCCTTAGATAAGTTGCCGTGGAAATGCCTCTGACCTCATAGGCATCCTGGTAAGGATTGTCCACCACTTTCATCGTGAGACGCGACTCCTTGTCACGCACCTCCAGAATCTGCCTCAACTTCTGTTCGACGCCGGCTGCCTCCCTGGTGCAGATACAATAGACGTGGTAATGCGTCTGTCCTTTACTGCAACTGTCCAGCAAAGACGAAAGCGCCACCTGAACCTGCCTGCACAGATTATGATCAAAACAAAATGCAATATTTATCTGCATGCATACTCCCTGTATTTACAGTCACGAAATTTCTAATACCGTTACCTATAACTGTTTTATTATACCAAATTATTCTAATGACCGCGACATAAAAATGCGATGTGTGATTCAAGTAGTAACAGTTCGTTACTATTCACGGTGCCCTGCACCTTGCTGCATGGGCATTGAGTACGTAGTACTCGCCGATAACTTTACGGTTTCAGGCATCCAGCCTCTCGCCGAAGGGCGCTAAACGTCCGGGGGACGTTTGCTAAGCGCCGACCGGAGTGGAACGTAGACACTTGGAATGGGTTGGATGCGTTACAGTTTGCGTCTCAGCTTTTATTTCATTATGAGGGTGCTCCGCCATATCAGGTACATCAGGCAGGAAGGGACCCATAAGGCCAGGCACAAGCCTTTGCCGGGTACCCGTGCAAAAAGCTCTTTCCTGCCGTATCCGGCAAAATGCCCGTAGATGATATACAGTATCATCATCTTGCACCTGACGCGGAAGCATACCTTCTTGTCATGCAGATAGGTCTCGGAACGTAATACCATGCCCTTCGGAGAGCGTATTTTCATGTTTCTGCCGGTGTTCGTCAGCCCGCCTTCCAAATATTCGCAGATATAGATATTCCGATTGATATGAACCATACGGTACGGCCCGGACATCTGCATCCATACCACATCCTCCGGCATATACTTCTCCTGCGCAAATACCGGGAACGGATACCTGCGCAGCAGCTCGGTATAGAAGACCTCCGCCTTATCCCCGCCTATATTCCCGTTGATCCTGGCCTCCAGATACGTGGCAATCATTTCGTCTTTCGGGAAATAGGCCGTATTGACCCTTCCGTCCTGATGACAGCGCAGGAAACTGTAGCCGCACAGGCCGGACATTCCCTTATACTTCCGGTGGTACGTAAGGATGATCGCAACCGCATCTTCCGGCAGATAGTCGTCACTGTCCACAATAAAGGTCAGTTCCGACCGGATCATGGCTATCCCCCTGTTAAGTGCCGTGTGCTTCCCTGCATTTTCCTGTCTTATATAAGTGATTCCGACCGTACCGGTCTGACAATACTGCTGTATCAGTTCTTCTGTTTTGTCAGTGCTGCCATCGTCCACCACAAGCCACTCAAAATCCTTGTCCGTCTGCCGGGCCAGGCTCTCATACAGCCGCGGCAGCAGATCTGCCCTGTTATATGTCGGCGTTATTATCGTGATCGTACTCATCAGCTCTCACCTGCCTTATCCTCGATCTGCCCGATCAAAGTCCTGAATCCATACCCAAAATACCCTGTCATATCCGCAGCTTACCGCCACGCTTCCCCTAAGCCGTATCTTCAGCTTACTTCCACGCTTCCCCTAAGCCGTATCTTCAGCTTACTGCCGCGCTTCCCCTAAACCAGATCTGCCGCCTTCAGAAATTCTTCTGCGATGCCGGGCAGAGAATACTTCTCCTTGATCCTGGCAGCATTGACTGACAGCTTCTGCGCCAGCTGCGGATCCGCCGCCACCCTGCACATAGCTTCTCCCAATGCCTGCCTGTCCCCTGTCGGGACAAGCAGGCCGCTTGTTCCGTCTTGTATATAGATTCTCGCGCCGCCGATAGGACAATCTGTGCAGATCGTCGGGACGCCCATAGCCAGGGCTTCCAGCATGGAGTTGGAAATACCTTCAAAGTCAGAGGAAAGCACGAACATCCCCGCATCCCGTATCTCATCTCTGACATCGGCACGGAAGCCGTGCCAGACCACCTTACCGCCTATCCGCAGGTCTTCCGCCTGCTTCTTCAGCGCTTCCTCCAGTTCTCCCTCTCCGTATACATGCAGTTCATACTCCGGGAACCGGGCGGAGAAATCGGCAAAGGCATTCAGCAAAAGCGCATGGTTCTTCTGCTTATGCAGCCTGCCCACCGTAACTACCCGCCGCTTCCTGTCACCCTCAAAGCGCGCCGGGACAGAAGCATCTACCGGATTCGGTATCACCACCGCCTTCTTTGCTATCGCTTTCGGAAAATATCCGATGCCGTCCTCCGTCTGGAAGGTGATCCTGTCTGCCCGCCTGTACGCCCAGTTCCGCAGCTTCTTAATATTGCAGCTGTCAGGACTGTTTCGTTCAGCCACCAGGATAGGCCTTCGCATCCCCCATGTAGCCATGGCAGCATAGACAGCCCCCATAACACAGAACGCGAATATATGGCAGTCCGGATTCTGTTTAAAATATCTTCGTATACCGGTCAGCTTTTTTAACACCGTAAAGGGATTCCCTCCGGATCTTCCGGCCACGCTGAAATCTTCCACCCTGCTGTCAAGCTCGTACGCATGTTCATAGCCGGCAAACTGCATAATGGCCACCTCATATCCTCTTTTGACATACTCTGCCGACAGAAGCGAAATGACCCGTTCCGTCCCACCGCCCGTCATATTCGGAATCATAAATACAATTTTCATTTTATCCTGTCCCTTTCTTCCGCTTGCCAATTCTCACCAGACACGTTACAATAGCACAAGCATAGTTCATTTACAGGCGCCGCTCTTTAACGGATGCAACTCATTGAAAAGCGCGGCTCACTTCATGCCAGGAAAGAGGAATCAACATGCCAGCCACACCTTTTTTAAGTATTGTCATACCTGTTTACAATGCCGAGAAATATCTTGCCTGCTGTCTGGACAGTATTCTGGCACAGGATTATAGCGACTATGAAGTCATTCTGGTGGACGACGGTTCTACGGACCGCTGCCCTTCCCTCTGCGATGCCTATGCCGCAGCAGATCCCCGTATTCACTGCCTTCATCAGCCCAACAGCGGACATACTGCCGCCAGACAAAACGGGGTAAAGGCAAGCCGCGGGCAATACATCGCATTTGTAGACAGCGACGACTGGGTTTCTCCGGAAATGTACCGTCGCATGTGTACCGCTGCAAAAGATACCCATGCCGACCTCATCCACTGCAACTTCACGGCAGTTATGCCGGATAAGGAGAAACTCTGTGATATCCCTTTTCCCGCCGGTTTCTATGACAAAACACAGCTTATAGAAACAGTATACCCTAATATGATCTATTTTGGGACCTATTTCGTATTTGGCATTGCCCCAAACCTATGGAATAAACTGTTTCGGCGTGAGCTTTTGGAACGGTATCTGTTCCGTCTTCCCCACAATATTATCGTCGGAGAAGACGGACCTATCACTTATGCATGTATGCTGGAAGCCGAAAGCGTATACTTCTGTCAGGAGGCCTTCTACTATTACCGAAGTAATGCCGACTCCCTCTGCCACCATATGGACAGCAGGCGTCTTGCAGAGAATCATACAATGTTTGAAACCTACCGCCAATTCATCGATCCCGCCAGATACCCGCTTATTCATAAGCAGCTGCAATATTTCTTCGTATACCAAAGCCTGCTGACTTTTGTGCCGGTATTTGAGACAATACGGCAGGAAGGCAGTGATTTCCGGAAACGCTTTCTGGCAGAATGTGATGATCCGTATATCCGGACAGCCTTCAAAACGGTTTCCCTGAGAAGCATTACCGGACTCCACAATAAGCTCTATGCACTCTGCGTACGGTACAGACTCGCGCGGCTTTTTCGTTTCCTGCTGTAAAGCCGCGGGCTGTTACCATGCATGCAGCCATGCAATATAGTCTTTAAAGTACACCGGCTCTCCCTTCTCATCCACGAATCTTATTGTCTTCACGCCTGTTGCCGGTGACGTCAAAGCAAAGATACACTTCTTGTTCCTGCCGGAACCAGTCTGTCTGGCTTCGGCAATCAGATGCTCCTTATCATCAAACAGCTGCACTCTGCAGGCTGATCGGTCAATCCGCCGGGGCTGCTCGATCATCACTTGAATCACGTTCTGCGTCTGTCCTTCTTCCGGCATCTCGTATTCGCTCTGATATCCCGACGGCACATTCATCGACAGATTATTGCAGGGTACTTCCTCGAAATAAGCGTCTGTTCCCACCTGGTATAACGTGGCATTGCGGCTGTATCCCCAATTATCCCCGCGGACCGGAACAAAGAATGCGCTGTTTGACAAAAGCTCCTTATTCTCCCACCAGCCTGCGTTGATGTCACCGGCATACATCCTGCCGTCAGAGATTTCGGCATCTTTCCAGCCGGACAACTGCAGGACAGGATTGGTCAGACAGAAAACTGCCAGCAGCGTAAGCACACCATATTGTCTCAGACACTCCGCCGCTTTTTCTCCCGTCTGCTCCCGGAGATTCCAATGTCTGCTGCCATTGGGTCTCAGCGCCGCGCCGCCCGTCAGCAGCAGCATGTAAAACCCGATATTGGAAAAGATCTCATACTTATGTCCCATCTGCCCGATCGCAATCCTGCCGATATCCTGCCAGGAGTCCGGCACTCTCTTGACAGTAAGCAGATAAAAGGCCGACACGATCAGCTGGAACATCACCATCCCGTAGAACACTGCGATTCTTCTGTCTATGGCTCTGCCCTTTAATATGGGAACAAGCACCTTCCCCGTAAAATGCACCGCAAGAAGCACTGCCGCAAGAAGCGTTACCGCAAGGACCAGGCCCGGCATCTGCTGGATCTGCCTGCCCAGAGGCGCAAGCAGGTACGCGCCAAAATCCGTAAATGTCCTTCCCACCAGCCTGAACCAATAGCTCGGCTGTCCCATAGAGGAGGCTTTAACCCATCTGCCGCCGTCTCCCTGTCCGCCGAAAGAGTACAGCAGCTGTAAGAGAGAGGCTCCTCCTATCACACAGGCCAGCACTTTATCCCGCCTGCCAAGACTCCTGCCAAAGAAGAGCAGATAAACCACCATCAGCGGCAGCAGCACCGCATAGGTCCCTTTTGACAGGCAGATCAGGGCGCCGGCCGCCAGAAGCGCTGCATAGATCCCTCTTGAGAAAAGTTCCAGATCCGCCGCCAGAAGCAGAAGAAGAAGGTAGATTCCCCAGTAGGCATGGTTGGTAAAGAACAGCGTCTCCTCGTAGAAACACGTCAACATAACCAGAAAGCACCACAGTATTCTGCCGGGAAGACGCATCAAACCACGAAAAGGATACAGCACAAAAAAGGCCCAGACCATACTGCAGAGCAGACATGCTGCGGCCTGCATAAAATACAGCGCATACACTGTCGGTATCCGAATCACTTTCACGCAAAACAATGTGATCAGGCGCGGCAGCAGCGGAAGATATCCTGCATCCGTGATCAGCAGATTGGCTCCCAGCCCCTCTTCCCTGGCATAATGCAGGAAGTTGGTCACCGCCTCCGCATAAGTTGGCTCCAGATACAGGGAGCTGTCTAACAGATAGATAACGGCCATGAACATGAGGGTCATGACCCCAAAGACAGCCAGGCATTTGTGCTCGTCGCCCATGCGCCCGGTACGCGTCAGCAGTACCAATGCCGCAGAACCTGCCATGACAAGCCAAAAGCAAAGCAGTCTTACTGCATATTCCATTCCCATACTATGGTAATGATATGCCTGCGCCAGAGCCAGTTCCCCTGCGGCCTGACTCTGTTTCGCGATGCCGAATCCATGATGGTCAGGGCCGGCAGCAACAGCCAGCTCCCCTGCCGACACACCTTCCGTACTCAAGTGAAGCTGCGCCTCACCACATTCCAGCTGCCCAAGATTCAGGCCGTCTAGCCTGACCCATTCTCCGGCTCTTATCTCACGCAGCAAAATTGTGTCCGTTATACGCTCTTCTCCTTGTTCCAGCACGCAGAGCAGCTGTCCTGCACTGCTTGTATCACATACTGCAAAGTTCAACGCATAGAAGCCCTGTCTCCAGTTCATTTCCTCTGAAACAGTCAGCGGCTGCCGGATCTCCATACCGTCATACAAAGGCAGAGCCTCTGTCATCTCTGTCTCATCACTGCATACATCCACCGGCTCTCCGTTGACAATATAGCGGGACAACACAAGCAATACAAGTATTAACCCTGCTATAAGCGCTGCCTGATCCCGCTTATACATGCCTCCTGTTTTTGCGGTCACTGCCACAATACCCATATCTGCTCCTCGCTCTCAGTCCACTCTTCCAGTGTCAACGCCCCTGCACGGTACGTAAGCGCCATATCTTCTATCATAAGGTAATATCCTTCCTGCTCTGCCCGCCGGAATTTCCAGCGGCAGGACACATTCTCATCCGGCTGATAGAACATATTCATGCCGTCATCCATGTGGATCTTCAGCTTTGCCGTCCCTTCCTGCACCTCAGCCGCCAATACCTGTTCATTGCTGCGGAAACGTATTGTATAGCCGGACAACGCTGATGCGCCGGCTTTCTCCTGATTCAGCAGGATCTTACGCTCAACATCCTTCACTGCCGGCACCGGCAGGACGGCCTGCCTGCTCTGACTGTTGGGCATTGTTGTGTCTGACATTTCCGTCACATTCTCCGCAACTGACACCATTGTCACTTCTCCATCCTTTTCCATGACTGACACCCCTCGATCCAGATAAGGAGACAGATAGTAATACCCGTTTTGAAGTTCTACGTCCCGCGCCCGCTTCTCTGCAGATGCCTGATCCTTCTGATAGAATTGTGCCAGCGCTTCTTCCCCGTCATCCAGGGCGATCGTCCTGTCAAAAAGATTGCTGCGGGCAAACACCGCAAACAACAGCACCATAAAGAGGATACCGGCCGTCGGCAGTCTGTGCCGTGCCAGTAACTCAACAGTTCCTTTCTTTATACCCCCACATGTCCTGACCGCAGCCGGCAGCTGCGCAGTATAGCAGATCCAGTCAGCCAATCCTTTCACTGCATAAGGGATCATCACCACAAAGTACGGTATCGTGTAGGACGCACTGGACTCCCATAGGAAATGAAACAAGTAGCCGCCCAGAAAGACCACCGCGCCCATCAGCTCGTACAGATTCCTGCTGCGGCGGCTGAACCACAGATACAGAAGTACTCCAAACAGAAGCAGCGTCTGCGCATAATTCAACAGCACCGACAACAGGACACTGCCCCTGCCTTCGATCACACTGACGGCAAAGTCCGGCATGTCAATGGCTGAGGTCCTTCCCTTCGTGCGATCCATGCCGATAAAGGTCGGATCGTTCCATTGGAATGCATTCTTTCGTGCGAAAAAGGGAATTCCATCCTCCCAAAGATTATCTGACATCCTTGTCAGAATCTTCTTGATATCCTGAAGCGAAGCTTCCCTGATCTTCTCCGCATCATACTCATACCGGATAAAAACATCTCCAATATAACCGCTGTATCCTCCCGGCCCCAGCGGCGTTTCCTGCAATCCCATCACGACCCATGAGATCATCTCTTCGCCACTGCCCGCCTTATAGCCGGACAAATGCTCCACGTACCGCTCCGTGGCCAGGTTGCATCCCGCAACGCTCACGCCCATCAATGCGATTGCTGCCAGTGATACCACCCAGCGCCTGCCCGCCTCTTTCCTGTCGGACAGGACTATGTCCAGCGCATCGTAGAGCAGAAAGCAGGCGATCGCCACCAGATAGATCAGGCAATTCATCTTGATCACCGTCGCGGCACCCATACAAACACTGGCCGGCAGAATATAGCGATATTTTCTCGTATCGATATACTTTGCCATATAATATACCGCGGCCAGAGACAACGCCATTCCCGGCAGGATCCCATACAGATAAGTCACATAGAAAGCCAGCGGCACCCATAAGATCAACACGCTATAGACAAGCATCGGCAGTTTCCGATCCTTCTTCCAGAAAAGCGCCGACAGCTTTACCAGTAATACATAAATCGCCACAAGCGCAAGCACATTGACGATCTGCAGTCCCACATAATTGTCGATACCAAGCACAAAGGACAAAAGATAATAGAATAAGATGATTCCCGCCTGAAACGGGTAACGGAACAGATAGCCTCCTTCCGCGTAAGAAGAAAAATTCCCCCGCCTCCACTGCATGGCGATACTATACACCTTCGCCGGATCTGATCCCGGCGCAAGCTGCGTGATCAGAATCCATGCCGTGCCCGAAACCAGCACGAAAGCGCTGAGAATCCACATAAACCGGCCATATCTCTGGCGACTGCCGCTATTCTCCCTGCTGCTTTCTTTTCCATTGTCATGTCGGTCAGCATTCCGATTCCCGACACGCCCTCTCAGCATATGATATCCACGGTAACATACTGTGCCCAGCGCTGTAAACACCAGAAATACCAGCAGATGTTTCCATGGCTGATCTGCTATGTTCAATGTCCTTTCCTGCCGTCTTCCGGATTCCGTCGTGATCCGGCCGATGAAACTCGTGCTGAATATACTCTGAAGGCACAGACCCGCCGTGATAAACAACAGCAAAATACGGATGACCGTATTCACGACCGGGTAGACCGTTCTTTTTACTTTATCAAATCTGACCATCTTGATGCCCATGCCTCCCTCTTAAACCAGCCTATCCACTATGATTCCCTATACAATGGATGACTACTCCTATTTCGCCGCGCCTGCCTGTCCGTCAATATTCTATCTGACACCAGTTAGTCACCTCCAGTGAATCTTGCAATTTCGCTTCAATGAGCATCTCCCCATGCTCTTGCTTAGATAGTATGACATATGCATCATTTCCATCCCTGATCAGCGGTATCTCTTCCTGCGCCGGCAGATCGCCATCCCCCAAGTTACTGACATGAATATATACACATTCCTCTGATAGATTGGCAATCGGACGGATTTTATAGATTACGTACTGATCCCGTTCTTCTTCCGAAACGTCTGACAGCCAGTGTTCATACTCCTCTGACTGAGAGACCTCAATCCCATATAATTCTTCTTCTGAAGCATGAATTTTCTCGGCATAACTGGTATGAAAGTACTCCCCGCGAATATTCTCACCTGCTTCTTCCCTCAACAGAAACTTCCCAAGAAAGTCAGAGAAAATCTCTGCTCCCGCTAAATTTAAATGATCACGATCCGACCAATATTTCCTATCCCGCAGATCCAAATATTCGTTTTTACAGAGATTAAAATCATAATACGGAATATCATACTCTTCCGCAAGCTCAGTGACCTGCCTCACATAGTTATCGTACTCTCCCTTGCGCATCAACTGAAAGTTAGTGATCGGACATGTGATCCATGTCAATGCGATATTGTGTTCTTTACAATATTCTACGATCTTCAATAAATATTCCAACGATTCCGGAGCCATGGGGTCTTCTTTCATCGGTGAATCTGCATTGATGCCATAGAGGCCACCTTCTCTTATCACCCCTTCATATAACCTGAATCCCTTATTTCCGCTTTTGATCACATATTCCTTATCCGATATCATCGCTTTATGCTCATATTCATAATTCTTCCATACATCCGTTTGTTTTCCCTGCACCACTTCAGCAACATAATCCAGATTAAAAAGCTGCTCTTTATAACGCGTAAAAGCAAAAAAAGTCAGATAATAATAAGATGGAGCACTTAGATCAAGCATAAAGGCAAGTTTATTAAGGGAAGGCTTCATCTGATGGATCACGCTCCAACTATACGGAAGTGCATCGTAATCATGCACACGCCCCGCTCCTCCATTTGTACAATAATAGTACAGATCCAGATAAACCCTGTCAATATCATGTTTCTTATCCGCCTCTATCAGCAAATAATAAGAAGCAATCAGTGGCTGCGTGGCCGTTGACAGATTAAAATTATAATCCCCGTTGATACCGTCCAGTATAGCAGGATCAATACCGGAAAATACATGCGAAGAGCCCAAATATAATCGATCTATATTTTGCTCCTCTTCATAGAACTCATGCAGCATATATCTGGCAAATTCATCCGTGTCATCCACATACAGATAATTCATACTCTCCGTTATCAGGATCACCACTGCTGTAAAGACAACAATTTTCTTAAAATGTGAAATAAATGAACGAGCCCACATCATAATTTACTCCATATACTCCAAACATAATGATCGACATAAACATACATGCACACAGACTGACCCTCACAGTCCAGTGCCATTGTTTGATCAGTTCCAGTATATACCTCCTATGATAATGCAGATAATCCACCACTGTAACTGTCAAAATCGTCACCAGCAAAAAATGAAATTCTGTCTGCCCCAGACCGTAAGCATATATGGAGCCATCCCATATGGCAGACAGACGAAACTCTGTGATCGCGCCTTTGATCATGCTCAAAGCGCTTTGTGTATCGTTCGCCCGAAAGAAAAGCCATGCAAAGTCTACCAATACGTAAGTCCCTGCCACCTGCAATATTCTGTGTATTTTGCCTATTCTACCCAATCTAAGTCCATCTGCGATCTTCTTCCTTATCGGCGCAAGCACTTCACCCACTATTTGATAGGATCCGTTCAGCCCTCCCCATATAAGATATTTCCACCCGCTTCCATGCCAAATGCCACTGGCCACAAAAACGATCATGATATTGATGTATTTTCTTACTTGCCCTTTACGATTTCCGCCCAACGGAATATAAAGATAATCTCTGAACCAGCCCGTCAGTGATCTGTGCCATTTACGCCAGAATTCACTGACTGTAGCCGACAGATATGGTGCATCAAAATTCTCTGTCAAAGTAAATCCAAGCACTCTGCCAGCGCCCACGGCGAGTGTCGAGTACCCCGCAAAGTCACAATAGATCTGCATTCCGTAAAGTAACACAGCCAAGATCACACACACTCCGCCGGGGTTTTGGTCAAACACTGCATTGACGAATATCGCGCTCCTCTCTGCAACGACTAGCTTCAAAAAGTATCCCCACATCATCATGCATAATCCCTGTTTGATATTCTCCATCCGAAAGCTCGTCCGATCTTCATATCTAAGCTGCCTGAGAAAAGACGTAGATCTCTCGATTGGTCCTGACACTACTGTCGGAAAAAAAGATAAAAACAATGCATACCGCAGGAAATTTCTTTCCGCCTCTGCTTTCCCATGATATACATCCATGATATAGCCAAAAGACTGCAGTGAATAAAAAGATATTCCCGCCACAAATATAAAATACTTACAACTAGATAACATACCAATTATCACCAGCGCCAGCACCGCAATGCTGCTCTTCTTCATCCGGATCTTGATCCTGTCTGCTGCAGAACATCCATCGATCCATTTCAGCGCCAAAGCTCCCAGGTAAGTGATTATAGTGATCGTCAAAAGTACGATTCCGTATTTTACATTCCAGCTCATATAGAAATAGTAGCTGACGACCAAAAGCCATAGTTGTCGAAGCACTTTGGGAATCACATAGTAAGTTAGTACCACTATTGGAAAAAACAAGAAAAACGCGTAAGAAGTAACTTCCATTTTAATCCCCAATCCGGAGCATTTTGCTCCTCACTCTTCTTTTTACCCGATCTTATTTGACTTCTCCCCTTTACTATAGAAATATTCTATCATTCCTGCGATCTTCTTCGGCCAGAACCTACAGAACATCTCATAATCCTCTTTCGATCTGTCATGATCTGCAATGATCGCTGTCGTAGCGGATTCCGCATGTATCCTGTGATACATCAGCAGTTCGTTGCAGTAAACAAACGAGCCTTTCAATCTGGAGAGCCTTTCCCACGTCTGCCAATCCAAACTTCCTCTGTAACCGGGTTCAAATATTACTTTCGGAAGATTTTCCTTCACATACGTTACCGAAGGACAACATATCGGGGACCCAAATGATAGGATCCTTCTCCTGACAAACCGACTTCTCTGCAGCATACCGATACGCAATGGAAGAAGCATGATCCGTTTGATATTTAAAAGCCTGTTACCCGTCACCCGCTGGCCGTTCCTGATCTCACCGTAATCTGCAAAGGAGATCAGTGGCCGCTCGGCACGGTTTATCCGCTGCAGATTTCTCTGGGCGAAAAGAGGAGCATAAATGTCATCCTGATGAGCCAGCGTCACGATTTTCCCGGGAGCTTTATGATAACCGAAATTCCAATCTTCCGCTATACCGCCCGCTCCCTCATTCACATAATATTTCAAGTGATATTTATCCACCAACGCCTCTATATGCCTGTTAGGCGTAGAAGTCACCACTATGATCCCAACCGGTATGCTCTGATTCATAAGTGAAAGAATGCACTCTTCCAAGTACAGACTTTCTCCGTAAGCACACAAGGCAAATGTATACTCAGATTTATCATAATGATTTCTATTCATAACTCTCTTATCCCTGTCCTCCCAGAATATGTGCCGCTCCGGCCAGCAGCCGGTTCTTTGGATGCCTCCGTGAAGCGGTGAGAACCGTACTCTTCATCAACAGATACATACTGCAGTAGAAGATACCCATCATATACACCATATACCTCTGCAGTCCGACAAAGATCATATTGATAATACCAACCATCATAATAATGGTTCCCACAGCGACAAGCATCAATACTGCCGCCATATGATCACGACTGTTCTTCATGCAATAGATCGCCCCTGTTATGGCAATGACAAACAGAAGCAATGTAATGATATGACAGATAAGATAAATTCTTTCTATCTGAAAGAAGACACTGGCAATGAAACTAGAGATCATCAACCTTATCGTATGATACAGATACCTGTCAAAATGTTTCAGCAGGACTTTCATACCCAATTCTCTGACTACCTGTGCAGCATTCAGGGATACGTCTGGATTTTCCTCCAGATAAGCACGCACCTCCCCGGCAACCACTCCCGCTATTTTATCTTTGACCAGATCACGCCATAGATACAGCCCCTGTCTTGCATACACATATCTGTACTCCAATTCATCTATGGCCGTATAGGCTCTGCGGAACATTTCCCGCATCTGTGGTGTATCAAACAATTCTACATCTGCTTCGTCCGCCTCGTAGAATCCCCTGATAACGATAAGGCGTGTCATCTGGGATATCGATACACTCTTCTTAGCCTCTCCAGAACCCGTTGCCTTTGTTTCCGCCGCTTCACCTTCATTGTCCGCTTCTGTATTTCCCTGCTCCATACGGATCATTGCCGGAACCGCATACTGCTGATAACCGTTATTGACTTGATTTATCAAGAAAAACAGTGCACCGATTCCGACAACACTGATACACAAATCGACCGCAATTCTGACGACTCTTCTTCTACTCTTCTTTCCCCCACACTTTACCAGTTGTACACATATATAAACAGCAGCGGTAACCCCCAGTAAGCAGATCAGCTGACTTCTGATGAGACTCATCAAAACAGCCATCATCACAACCGAAAGGATCCACTTTATCTTCCCGGAAAACACATACTTCAAAACCAATATAAAATAGATATAAAAAAGCGGATATGCAATGCCCTCCGTCAAGATCTCATGGGTGATGCCCGCCTTTGGCAGCTCTATCGTAAACGGCAGCATTGCGAGGATATAACACAAAATAACTTCCACGAAACGGAGCCGGAAAATACTCTGTAAATACAACACGAACAGCATCGTACAGAAGATCGCAATCAGTGACTGCAGCACGACCGCCGCTCCCAGATACAGATTTTCTCCGAATACAGCCCTAATCCCAAACAGAAAGAGCGGGTAGACCGGCATCACACCGTTATTCTTCAAAGTCAGATCCAGATAGAACGCAGAGTCCTTTTCAAGTGCAACCCACTCCTGTCCCATACATAGATAAAATACAATTCCCATGATAAACAAAGCAGACAGCTGAATCACTTTCTTCTCCATAAAGACTCTTCCATGCCTGTTTAACGGCTTCACCGCAACGCTAGGCTGCGTCCGTCTGTCATTTCCCTGCATAACCGACTCCTCTTTCCGAAATCTCATCGCTTTTGAACAGATACCTCCACTCGTCTTACCTTTCACGCCTCTTTCTAAGCAGCCCCTGGCAGACGATCACCATTCCGCCCAGGAACCCTCCAATCAACACACTGCCCACATAATATCTGGCCGTCTCCAGAATCACCGCCTTACCCTGCACCAACTGCATCGGCGTCGTTTCATCCATGTAATTCATTACCTTCCATCCTTCATAGTCCGGATCCTCAGGCCCCTCCAAATACACGGATGTCTCTTCCAATCCGTCCGTATAGAAACGCTGCACTACATAGCCTTCCGGAGTCCTATGGCAAAGGCTGCACAGAATGCCTCCCAGAATCGCTCCCACTGTGATAGCTCCCATGATCTTCCTTGCTTCTTTCCTCCAGACTGCACCTACCTCTTTGGCCAGACGATCTGGTAGTCCTATAAACGGGAGGCAGATTTTCTCCTTCAGCCACGGCAACAGACAGTACTCCTCTGTTCCTTCTTTCTGTAAGAAGAGCAGGCTGCCCAGAAAGATCAACGTGACGTTCTTAAAGGAAGTATTGAACAACAGCGGCTCCGTCCACCCTGCCCCCAGAAAACAGATGAGAATCACCAGTTCTCTCGTTCTCTGCTTATTGGTATCGTAGAACAAAAGCACAAAGTATCCCAGCATAAGAATCACGAAAAAGACCAAACCATAATTGATATATCCCCACACATAGGAATTATCCATAGTCATAGATGACCTGACGATCTGCGAGATATCCACACCAAACAGGCTGCGGTATTCCGATTTTAAAAACTGTTCCGCCAGCGCAATCCTTGTATTCAGCAATAGATTCAGTTTCTTCACAAGCCAAGCATATTTATTATCAAACAGATAGAAAGGAAGCACAAACGATAAGATAAGACAGACAGGCAGCACAAGATTCACCAGCGTCTTCTCTATTACATTGAATTTCGGCCTAATCCGTATATACAGTCCTCCCGTCAGCAGAACGGCCACTATCCCAAACCCGGTATAGCTGACTGAATAGAAAAAAACAACCAAATTGCCAAGCATCAACACAAGAAAATGTTTCAGCCTGTAACGCTCCCTCAATTCATAAAGAATGAATGCGCTAAGAGCCAGATAAGTGATATGCAGGATATTGGGGTGGCTGAATCCCAGACTCCAACGGAAAATATGCCCCAGTCCCATCTTCGCATGCACACGGTACACTGTATGTTCCAGTCGGAAGAAAGAGAAGATGCTTAAGACGACCGCGCACAACGACCACACCCAAAGTCCCACATGAAAAACTTTCTTCACCGAAATACCTTTCATGCCCAACACCAGGAACGCCAGGAACAGAACGCCTCTCTCGCGAGAATTATAATAAACGACTGCCGTGAGCGTGAAAAGAAGAATCTGCATGATCCATTGTCGTTTCGTGTAGGGTGTGATCAGAATCTTTGCACCTCCGCAAAGAAAGGCCAAAAAGACCAACAGTTCAAACAGCCACTGCCCCTCATAAAGCCCCAATCCTTTCGTGACAGACAAGATGATAAAAAAACCGAAAAAATATACTTCTTGCCATGTTGCCTCTATGCTGTTTTCCAAAGTGGCCTCTCTCACGCCGTGCTTCATTCTTCACTGCCTTTCCTATTCAGAAATACGGATCCTATCGCAGAGCTGACGTTAATCACGATCCGCAACCACAAATTTCATGTAATAGTAATTAGAGTATAATTTTAACTCCAAATTAAAATTCTCAAATCCCATTTGCTCCGGTAAAGTCTCACGGTCGGAGAAAAGATTCGTTCCCAATCCCAGTCTGTCACCTTCAATTTCCGCACCGCCTGCTGCCAGTATCGTCGGAAACATATCTAAAACCGAAAACTGTCTGTTTGTGTGCTGTACCGGTACAAGCTCATCCGGAAGATTGAGGAAGCAATTGTAGATCGTCCGCTCATAATCACCGATGTCATCCCAGAAATCCACCTTCATATTCAGATGATCACCTGTCACAATGACCGTGGTATTCTCATACCAGTCCTGCCGCTTTACCCAGTCGATAAATTGCGCCGCCTGCCTGCTGGCACATGCCAGCACATTTTCATAATCTGACGGGTACTCATCCGGACAAAGAGAACATCTGTATCCGTCCGGCCGATGCGTGTCAACCGTCAGCATTGAGAAATCAAAGGGTTCGTCCCGCTGCGCGATATCCGTCAGTTCCTGTTTTGCGTATTGATAGAGTCTTTCATCCTCCATTCCCCAAAACACGTAATAATCCTCAGGAATGATCCCGTCTTCTTTCGCGGTATTGTAATCATATATATGATAATTCCCATGTTGTTCAAAGAAAATCTTCCGACCCCCGAAAACTGCCTCGGAACCACACATAAAATAATTCTGATAGCCGTTTTCTTTCAGTATCTCACCCATTCCTTTCAATCCCGGGAGAAACTTTTCAAAATTACCGGCCTCATTCCTCTCTAACGGCAGTTTATACGGCACCCCTGTCGAACTTGCCAGCAAACCTGCTATCGTCCATCCGGTCGCCGGCGTATGTTTGCCCCCATATCTTCATCATCGGAAAACTGCAAGTTATCCTTGGCCAGTTCCGTCAATTCCGGGATATAATTATACGGTTTTCCTCCACCCTCCTCGGTGGATGCAAAGGTAGACTCCATGGATTCCAAATAAAGAACGAGCAGGTTTCTTTTCTGTTCGGGGAATGTGACAGACACTGAATCGGGATCCACATATTCATTCTCATACAGAGTAGATGCATTCATTACACTGTACAGATATTCCGGAAGCCCTACTGCCAATGCCTTATCCCAGACACCGACACCCAGAAGTACGACACCCAGCCACAAGGCAAGGATCCTGCTCGCTTTCGCGAAACGTCCTTTTCCCAAACTCACACAAAGCACCTTGGAACCAATCCGGATATCCGTCTTCAAGATCAGCTTCTCTGTTATCATATCCCAGATCGTATAGAATACGACAACGATCACGGAAAAGGACAGGGAAGGATAAAGACAATCATAAAGATAGGATGTCAACACTCCCTCTTCTGTTCCCTGCAGCGGACTGGAAATCTGATACAACGCAGTTGCCAGTTCAACTTCATGAAAATTGAGCAAGAACCAACTCGCCGATCTGATCACAATAAGCATAAGGAAAAAGACAATAAACAACAGTACACACCTGATTGCCTTCCAGATCATTCTACACTTTTTCATCATTCGTCCTCGTTATCTAAAGTATTTCCGGGTCATCTCAACCGTTCAAATATCTTCGCAGTAACAACGCTCTTTTGTCCCCTGTCTTTGTCAATTTCTACTTCCGACCACGAAATTCATGTAATAATAATTGGAATACAACTCCAATTCACGCTTAAGCATCTCCAGGCCCATTTGCTCGGCCAGCGTACGCTGATCAGAAAACAGATCAATCCCTAACCCCAGCCTTTCACCTTCTATATCCACACCGGCCGCAGTCAGAATCGTAGGAAACATATCAAATATAGTAAAGATCCTGTTTTGGGTCTGTGCTGCCACAAGCCCGTCCGGAAGGTTAAGGAAGCAATTATAGATCGTCCGCTCATAATCCCCGATATCATCCCAAAAATCTACTTTCATGTTCAGATGATCTCCCGTTATCACAACGGTGGTATTTTCATACCATTCCTGCTCCCTTACCCAGTCAATAAACTGGTCCGCCTGTCTGCTGGCACATGCCAATACGTTTTCGTATTGTGACGGGTACGTATTTTCACATAGAGAGCAGACATATCCGTCCGGTCGATGTGTATCAACCGTCAGCATCGTGAAATTAAAAGGTTCGTCCTTCTGCGCAATATCTGTCAGTTCCTGCTTTGCATATTCGTAGAGCTTCGCGTCCTCCATTCCCCAGAACTCGTAATAGTCTTCAGGAATGATCCCATCCTCCACAGCCGTATTATAGTCAAAAATATGATAATTTCCATGCTGCTCATAGAAATCTTTACGGCCGCCGAAGGCCACATCCGATCCGCACATGAAATAATTCTGATAACCGTTTTCCTCCAGTATTTCGCCCATTCCTTTCAGGCCGGGAAGAAACTTTTCATACTCGCCTGAGCTATTTCCTTCTATCGGCAATTTGTAGGGTACTCCCGCTGAGCTCGCCAATATCCCCCACATCGTACAACCCGTCAGCGGGGCTCGTCTGGCTCCGCCAAGATCGTCATCATCCGAGAAATACAGATTCTTCTCCGCAAGTTCTGTCAACTCCGGAATATAATTATATAGCTTCCCGCCCCCTTCTTCTTTGGAGGCGTAAGTAGCTTCCATTGACTCCAGATAAATGATCAACAAATTCCTCTTCTTCTCCGGAAAGGTAATGTCGACGTCATCTGGATCGACATAGTATGTCTCAAACAGTGTGGACCTTTCCGTTACACTTTCTATGTATTCCGGAAGTCCTGCTGCCACAGCTTTGTCATAGAGCCCGCTCCCAAGCAGGGCAAAGAGAACACAAAGCACGATCATTTTCCCTGCTTTCATAGATCTGCGCTTTCCGCTTTTCAGGTGAAAAGACAGGGCTCCGATCTGAACATCCGCTGCCAGTAAGAGTCGCTCCTCTATCATACTGTAAACCGAATAGATCACCACGCTTATTATCGATAAAGAAATCGATGGATACAGGCACTGATTCATATAATCATTTATTACTCCTGCTTCCGTTCCTTTCAGCGGACTGGATATCTGGTATAATGCAGTTGCTATCTCAACCTCGTGAAAATTAAGTAAAAACCAGTTCGCCGATCTGTTCAAAAGAAACAACAGGAATAAAGATATAAACAGCAATATAACATTAATTATTATCCATATGATCTTACCCTTTTTCATCATTTGTCCTCATTGCCACTGCTCTATTCCAGTTTGCTATGCATTCTATGGGGATTTATCTCACTTCTTGTTTCCCATGATAAAGTTCTTACTATAGTAAACAGAATTAAGCTTAAGCTCCTCATGAAACACTTCAAATCCCATCCGTTCGGGCAAAGTCTCCTGATCGGAAAACAGATTTACGCCCAACCCCATCCGGTCGCCTTCTATCTTTGCACCGACTGCCGTCAGAATCGTGGGGAACATGTCCAAGACGGTAAACTCCCTGTTCGTGGTCCGACTGGCACTAAGTCCCTCCGGAAGATTGATAAAGCAGTTATAGATTCTTCTCTGATAATCGCCGATGTCATCCCAGAAATCCTTCTTCATATTCAAATGATCACCGGTTATGACAATCGTCGTATTCTCATACCATTCCTGTTCGCTGATCCATTCCACAAACTGCGCCGCCTGTTTACTGGCACAAGCCACCACATTCTCATATTGCTTGGAATACTGATTCCCACATAATGCACACAGATACCCGTCACTGGGATGCGTATCGGCCGTCAGCATCGTGAAATTAAAAGGCGCATCCTGTCCTGCTATCCTAGTAAGCTCCTGCTTCGCATACTGGTAGAGTTTCTCATCTTCCATCCCCCAAAATACAAGATAATCCTCGGGGATGATCCCCGCCTTCTTAGCAGTATTGTAATCCAGTATCTCATAATTACCATGCTGCTCGTAAAATGCCCTTCTTCCGCCGAAGACCGATTCCGATCCACACATAAAATAGTTCTGGTATCCGTTTGCTTCCAACACTTCCCCCAGACCTTTCAACCCCGGAGCAAAGCTTTCATACTCTCCGGCATTATTGCCGTCGATCGGCAATTTATACGGCACACCCGTGGAACTCGCGAACAACCCTCCCATAGTCCAGCCAGTCCCCGTAACGCCTCTGGCGCCGCCCAGATCACCGTCATTGGAGAAATAAAGATTCGCCTCGGCAAGTTCCGCCAACTCGGGAATATAGTCGTTGGGCTTCCCGCCGCCTTCCTTCGTGGATGCATATGTCGCTTCCATGGACTCCATATAAATAACGATCAGATTCCTCCTATTCTCTGGAAAGGTGACCACAACCTCATCAGAATCCACATATTCCGTCTCAAATATCGTAGATACCTCCATAATACTTCTGACATACTCTGGAAGTCCTACCGCTTCTGCTCTATTAAAGACACCTACACTGAGGATCACAAGCACTGCCCACAAAACGATCACCTTGGCCGGTCTTGCAAATCTGCTCTTACCAATCTGCAGGCACAGATTTCCTGAACCGATCCGGATGTTTATATCCAGAAGAAGATTCCCTGCTATCATATCATACAGAGTATAAACGACAACACAGAACACCGCCAGGGAGAGAGAGGGATACAAGCACTGGTTGATATACGAATTCAACACCCCTGTCTCCGTTCCTTTCAGCGGACTGACGATCTGATACAGAGCCGTAGAGATCTCAACTTCATGAAAATTGTTCAAAAACCAGCTTGCCGATCCAATCAGAAGAAACATCAGAGAAAAGACACCGAACAGCAGTACGCCTCGAATCACTTTCCAGATGCACTTACTACTTCTCATCTTTCTCCCTCACTGTCAAAGTAACCTTGAAATATTTTCTGATGATTTCTTCCACATATGGAACTATGACCGCCATGACCACCGCAATAAGTGTATATTTTGTAAAAAAGGGAAAACTGGTCAATGCATCAGAACGCACCCCGTCCATTCCCAACACATATGTTATGATGCATCCTGATAGAAAAACATTCACCCAAGCGTAGATTCCATACTCAAATACTATCTTCGGCGTACTCCATGTAAGATCTGCGTTCCGATTATGTTTTATCCACATGCTGATCATTGCCGGTGCAAAAAATCCTATTATCTCCATACTCGTCTTCTGTTCCTCCTGTTCCTTAAAGCATTATCCTGTAAGATATCATCTTACAATACCATCTTTCAGTTAGATTTTCAAGTTTCTACCCGGATCTAGTACTCCGTACTTGAAGTTCCTGTGCAAATTTTCGAGGATATTTTTTCGAGTGTACAAGTTCAGAAACGGAGGCGTAGCGGGCTACGTTGAGTATTCTGGGCTTGTGCAATCGGGAAAATAGACCGAAATATTTGCACAAGGGTTTTCAGTACGGAGTACTAGTTCCCCTTGACCATATATTTTGAATTGACCCGCTTTGTTCTCCAATCCTGCACCACCTGTCGAAAGCTGTCCGTGCCGATCTGTCCCCAAGACCATAGAGGGAGCTTATGCTCTAAAAACACCTTAATGATCCACAAGTACTTTTTTATGCCATACTTATTCTTTACCGCCCTGTACAACATTCCCAGACATGTATAGTGCATGGCTTTCATTTCTCTTACGGTATAATGCTTTCTCAAGAAATCACATACCTTTAAGTACTCCTGTAACCTGATCTCATAAGCCTTCCATCCCACCTGCATCGTCAGCGATCCCTTCAATTTCACGGCGCAGTATATCACATCTTTGGAAATGGCGATATTTTTACTGTAATGACTGGCTTTTACCGAGAACATCATATCATTAAAAACCAAAACTTCATCAAACCATATTTTATGTTTCTTAACTAACTCATGCCGCACTAATTTTGACCATGGCACGGTCCAGGACATTTTCAACTTCAGAAGATTTTCCTGCGTCGGGGCCAGAGTATAGTCATCTGCGCGTTTTGCATATACGCCATGAATATCTGCGGCCTCTCCCGTATCAGAATAAATGCTGGTCGGTACAAAAAACACCTCATCATACGCAGAGTCAAAATACTTACTGACCGCTTCATACATACCGTCTAAGAAGAAATCATCCGCGTCTGCAAACAACAGCCATCTGCCTTCCGCATGATTCAATCCTATATTCCTACATGTACCGGCACCCTTGATCCCGGTATCATTCTTATAAAATTCTACCCGTTCTCTATATCTTACCTGTAAAGCCGCCAATTCCGCCAGTTGAATATTACTATTATCATCCACAACGATGATCTGGATATCTCTGCTATTGGGAATAGATTCGATCAGTCTTTGCAGCAGATTCGGTGTATTATAATGTGGAATGATAACGCTTAAGTTTCGCGTATCGTTTATCATGACGCTCCCCCTCCAATTAAGTGGTCCAGCTTTCCCGCTTTCATATCCTCCAAATATTCCTTATAAGATCTGTCCGGATCGAAATAAACGCCACCGTGCGTCGTCGGCACCTGGACCGGCTTCTGGTAATCACCATAACGGTGGGTCAAAAACTCATGATACCCGCCGGGAGCCGGTATTTTCATACATTCAAACTCCATCCACTCTAATTTGTCATAGAGATGTTTGTCACGGATCCTCTTTACCGTCTCATGTATAAATCCAAGCGGGGCGACCATTTCACTGCGTTCTACCGCCGAACGCTTTAACGCCGTATCCATGATCTTGTACAGCTTTACTCTGTTCATCCTGAACAATCTGAGTAATTTCTTCTCTATGCCCTGCCTTTTCGTCAACTGCTCGTCTCTTGTGATCAGGACGAACATTCCCTCTCTGCAGATGTTCACGATCAACCTCTGCATTTTTAAAAGAAACTTGTTCTGAAACACACCGTCTAAGACAAAAATATCCAGAAAGATCCCATAGTTGCGGTCAAGCTTCCGCTTCACCTCTCTATAGGTGATAGCCGTTGTGTCACTGTTGCGGATCTGGGCATGGCCTCTCATATAATTAGTATCCGTATATGCACATTGAAAAAAATAAGGCTCTTTAAACTCCTCCTGTGCGACCGCTCTCAACTTTTCATAATCTTCACGGAACATGACCACATCTATATCGTCATCCCATGGAATAAAACCTTTATGCCGGACCGCTCCCAGCAGCGTCCCGGCATCAGCATAACACTTCAGATCATATTTTTGACATACCTCCAGCAGCTTATGCAGCAAATCCAATTCCACTGCCCATACTTTCTTCATCCTGGCGCTTACTTTATAGTTACCTCGAATTTCCTCTCTGAAAAACTCTTCCGGAAATTCTAATGATAAATTTGTCATTACCGAGACTCCTCTCTCATCTCAGGATGCTCGTCCAGCAGATCTTTGATTATCCTGGTCAATTTTGTACTGGAAATACCGTCAGTATGCGGCAGATATACGATTTCGACGCCTAATGGCCTAAATTCCTCTTCAAATGCATTCCATGCATCCGTTCCTTTCCAATCTGACCCAACAAACATCCTGTCAAAATGATATTCCTGCCATGCTTCCATTTTATTTTTGTTATATTGCGGAACCACCCGGTCTACCACCTGCAATGCATCTATGATCGCCGCTCTTTCTTCATACGGTATTACGGGACTCTTGTTCTTTTCACTTCGCACAAGTTCATCTGTACTGACCCCTACGATCAAATGATCGCAGCGTTCCCTGGCTCCCTTCAAAATATTCAGATGCCCTATATGAAACATATCAAAAACGCCAGTTGTATAACCGATGATGCTTTTCTTCATAAATTATATCATTCCTTTCGCTTCGCTCATGACACAAGCAACCGACTCACGGATATAGCGGTCGCCCGATTTAACATTTGATCTTTCCCGTGATCCTGCCCAATACTTTACCGATACATTGTATCGTCCAATGATCTCTTAAACAATACAATCCCAAAACATACACTCCTATACCCAGGCAGATCTGTACCAAAATCACCATGATTCCTGTCATCTTTAATAAATTACCCACTTGAAAAACAATGGCAAACATAACGATACCAGACAAAAATTTCTTCCATCCTATCTGGATCAGAAGCTTCAAGTTCATATAATTATTGCTGTTTCTCACATACAACAATGAGATCGTCGACTCCGCAATAACGGTAGCGATTGCCGCTCCAATAGCCTGCAAATATGGGATTAGGCATAGATTCATCACCAGATTCACACAGGAGCCAGCGATCAGGTATTTTGAACTCTGCGTCCGGCGTCCACTGGGCGTATAATAATGCGACCCCATACAGTTGCTCACACCAACGATCACACTGACCGGAGATAAAACATACATCAAATATTCGACCCCTTCATATCCCGGCCCGAAATAGAGCGGAACAAATCTTTTGGCAATTGCCGACAGTCCACATGCACAGCCCATTCCCATAAAGAAGATATAATGCATGGAATTCTCGATCCTGGCATGTATTTCCTCTATCTTATTTTCCACAAACAAATAGGAGATCCTAACGCCGACTACCGCATTAATACCGGAATAAGAAAGCCTGTTTGCCACCCGCATGACATTTTCTGCCTGTTCATAAAAGCCATTCTGCGTGTTACTCTTCGTTATCAATCCGATCAAAGTCTTGTCAAGCACCGTGTAGACGGAAGTCGCGATCGTTGGTATGAAATAGGTCAGCGTCTGTTTAAAATGCCTGGCGATCGTCAATTCCCTGAACTGTGTCTTTACGGTAAGCTTCGGAATATAGATCCACAAAGAAACACTTGAAAATAAATTGATCAGCGAAAGTATCACTACGTGTATCACTACATCGCTCTTTTCTCTTACAAAAACAAACAAGAATACGACGCCCGCTAATCGAAAAAGCATATTTCTTATAACGGTCAGCTTAAATTTTTCCAGGCCATTAAAAAACCATGTAATATTTAACATAGAGCCCAGTATACTTGGAATCATTACAAGGTAGAAGATTCTATAAGTCGAGCTAAGTCCGATCAAAAGGATCCATGCCGCCAATGCCGCCGCCGATGTGGCTATTGACATCAACTCAATCTCCCAGAACAGCTTACTGTACTGTTTTATATCATCCCGGCTGCGGGAAATTTCCCTGGCGCCATAGGATTGTGTCCCAAGAGCGGCAAACAGCAAAAAATATGCTTGCACAGAGTTTGTATAGCTCTCCACCCCTACCATATCGGCTCCTAAAACCCTTGCCAAGTACGGTGCAGTGATAAACGGCACTATGATCTCGAGCATCTGATAGAGCATACTGTATGCAAAATTTTTCTTTATACTGGGTAATGCCATTTATTTCTCCTATAACGTATACCAAAACCAAGATCTCTAACAATCTTTTTTGAGTTGGCCGTCAATATAACGTTTGAATCTTCTGTACTGTGTAATGCCCTGCCAATCTCCTTTTAAGATTGCTTTTATTTTTTTAAGACCAAACTTCTTTCCAATGCACTGGATACACTCCAGCAGAGACTGTAGTATATAAAAAAGCACATAAAATCCTGATGCATAATGCCTGTGTTTTATAACGGCATTACGGTATTTATAATACATCATTTCAATACGTCGTGGGTTCATTTCTGTTTTGATCGCAATAGGACTCGCTGCCGCTCTCTTATGGACAGCGACGCTTTTGCCGACCAGATAGGCGTCTCCATAGTATTTCGTGAGCCTGGTAGTATATTCCGAATCGTCTCCCCATAGAAAAAAGTCTTTATATGGCAGTCCACATTTCTCAACAGCTTCCCTTTTGATCAATACGGACACGAAAGTAGCCATTTCGATATTGATCATGCCTCGATCCAGAAAATTGTACCAATAAGCATAACCATTGGGCGCTTTCTTGCGATTCACTACCGGAAGATTCATAAACTCTCCATCGGCTCCATAGACCGCGCTTGCAAAAAAGGAAGGTCTGACAGCACACTCCAACCCTTTGACCGGTGTAGAACTTTCGACAATCTCATCTGCCTTTATGAGTTCTTCAAGGCAATTTGGAACCGGGATCGTATCGTCATCCATCATCCATATCCAGTCATACTGGTCTTGTGCAGCCCTCACCATTCCTTCATAAAAACCCCCGGCTCCACCAAGGTTGGAGTCCATTCTGCTATAGCTGATCCCGGGATGCTCTAAATACCCTTTTGCTCTAAGTACATCCTCTGTCCCATCTGTACTGCAATTATCAATCAAAATGATCTTTGCAACGCTGTACGACTGCTCTAAAACTGCCTCGATGCACTCCAGGATCAAATCCTTACGATTGTATGTCACCACGACCGCAGCCACTCTGTTCTTCATCTTTACCTCCATGCCGAAGCAATTCTTTTGCGAAGGCCGCGAGCCAAATTTCAAATTTGGCTCTGCGATCTCGAGTTTGTGGCTCCGGCACAAACTTGCAGTTGAAAAATCAACACATCAGTGTGATTTTTCAACCTTATCCCCATTCTTGCTTATATTGCTATCAAATTCATTTCCTGAAAATACTATTTCCAGTTTATACTGATACAAGTCTACAACAAAAGCATCTTTTTTACAATAAGCTCTTTCCGTATCACGAACAATGCAGCAAGTGTGCAGTTGTGATCACCAGTGACTTCTATGAATCTCCCATCATGCTCAGCCTGCCGCTCGGCTGACCGTATGGTCATCCATGCTATGAATGTCGAAGACTTTCATAGCATATCTCCTGATATAATTTCTCTATATTCTCCGTATTCAACTCGGAAGAAAAACTGTCCCGCGCAAAAGAATACGCCTCTCTTCCACACTTCTCAATCGATTCCAGATCATCTAAAAACCATTGCATTTTATCGGCCAGATCCTCTGCATCTCCATTACGAAATAATCTGCCGAGTTTCTGATCCTCGATCAACTCGGGATTGGCACCTGTATCTGTCCCTATCACCGGATTTCCCGCCATCATGGCTTCCACAGTAACGCGCCCGAAAGCCTCTCTGTTTGAACAGACCAGTTCTATGTCTGTTTCCTGCCGCAACTTACCCATATCGGAAACAAATCCCAGAAATTTACAGCAGGATCCCAGATTGCGTCCGGCAGACTCCCGCAGTTCTTCTTCGTATTTTTGAGAATCACGCATGGCAGATGCGGCGCCCGCGATCCACAATTCAAAATTATCATAGCCCCTCTTTCTTAATATCCCTGCTGCCTGCAGTGCAAGATCCTGGCGTTTATTTCGATGGAGATTTCCTGCAATGAGAAAAATAATCTTGCTTTTGGGGCGCATATAGATTTTCTGATATAGAAAATCCTTGGAAATACCATTATAAATGACTCTGCAAAGTTCATCGGCTATTTCCGCGCGATAGTAATCTCGCAGATTTCGGGAAATAAAAACAACTTTTCCAGCCGTATCCGCAACAAACCGACAACTTTTTAATCTGCCCTTCAAATATTCTAACTGAAAATCAGCATCCCCAAATTCTCTGAAATGCCATACATGAGGCAGTCCCGCTTTCCTGGCAGCACGCGCGCCGACATCGATCGCGCTGGAATTAGAATGAATGATCTGGATCTTTTCCTTCTTTGCAATTTTCACGATTTTCGTTACCGGAAACGGTTCGGTAGCATATAGTATGCGAAAGATCATCTTCAAAACTGGATTCCAGTAGGATGGCATCATCCACCATCCAAAAAACACAATGTATACAGGAATCTGTAACTCAGTCATTTTTTGATAAACCTGCCCCGATCTGAACGGAAGCACCACGATTATTTTATGTCCCTTATTTCGTAATTCCGTTGCCAACGTGACTAAAGATTTAGATCCCCCTCCTAAATTTCTCTCATGTGCTACCAATAGAATATTCATTGCTCTCCCCACTTAACCTTCTTCTAAAGAATACTTTTCATTTAAGAAACATTGCACACCACCCCTCAGGATTCCGCTTCGCACGACGAGACGACACAAATCTGTACTAAGGTGGTTTGCTCATTTCAAAGAAAAACTCCCCAGCTCTTTCACATAACGCTCCACCACTTCAAATACAAATATATCCGGACTCTGCTCTATGAAATCTTCATACGTATACTCGCTCCGATGAATCATATACAATTTTCTCTCATCCGCATTTTGACTGTGATAAATGAATTCCGTCGGGAAATCCCATTTTTCTCTAGTCACGTCATGATCTTCATAACCTGAAATACGATTGTATTTTTATCTTTCATATCCTAATTCCCTGCTAAAACTGAAAATAGATAAACGAGTTATAAGCATCACCTGCAATCGCTGCAATGCATAATACCAACATGACCGCACAGCAGGAAAATTCCGCTATGGAATGCTTCCATCGGTCTGCCATCCTGCCGGAAAATACTTTTTGAAGAAAACCGCTCCCCACAAGCGCACATACAAAGATAAATATTGTCTTCGCATTTATATATCTCCATAAAGACACTGTACTCTGATTATAATACCATGGCATGAGCATCCTTGCGATAAACCGAAGCGCCTTTTTCAAATAATTTATCCGAAAAAAGACCCAGCCAAAATTTACAACCAAAAAACAATATGCCCATGCGATGATCCTGTTTTTATCCAGGATCTTTTTAAATCCCAAACGCTCTATAATAGAAAAGCATCCATGATATAATCCCCATACAATGAAACTATATCCTGCTCCATGCCACAAACCTGTCAAGAAAAAGACAAGGAACAAATTTGCATACATGCGCGCTCTACCTTTTCGATTGCCTCCCAGAGGAATATACACATACTCTTTAAACCAGGAACTCAGCGATATATGCCATCTTCTCCAGAATTCCTGTATTGAACAGGACAAATACGGATAATTGAAATTTTCCGGGATATCGAACCCGAACATCTTCCCCAATCCGATTGCCATATCCGAATAACCGGAGAAATCATAATAGATCTGGAAGGTATAGCATAACGCCGCAGCCCATGCCAGTTCTCCGCTGACCGTCGCGATTTCCATGGCAAATATGCTGTCCGCGCTTTTACCCAGGATATTGGAAATCAATACTTTCTTTGCCAGACCGTAAATGAACCGCCTAACCCCCTCCGCCTTCTTATCCGGTGTGATCGTCCGCTTTTCTATCTGTTCATTAATATCTTTGTATTTTACGATCGTCCGGCAATCAACTGCGGAAAGAAAGAGATATATAACGCAACATTTACAAGCTTCTTCTGCGCATTTGTCTCTTTTCGATAGATGTCAACAATATAGGAGATTGCCTGAAAGGTAAAGAATGAGATCCCGATCGGCAGGATTATTGTCGGTACCGGAAAGATTTCTCTGCCCAACAATCTATTGATGAAACCGATTCCAAATGACGCATACTTATAGTGTCCAAGAATGACCAGATCAGTAGCGATCCCACTGGCCAATATCACCCTCTTACATGGGAACCTGTCAATGCATAACCCGGTCAGCCAGTTCAGCATTATCATGATAACCATCAGGAAAACAAGATATGGCTCACCCCATGCGTAAAAAATCAGACTCGAGACTAACAGAAAACCGTTTGAATATCTGGGATGGATAAAATAGTTCCCCATATATACCAGCGGGAGAAATCCGCATAAAAAAATAGACGAACTAAAAACCATCACCAATCTCCTTAACGCTCAAATCAATAAGAAACATTACATACTTTTGTGATATCCGGACGATCGCTCGGACGATAGGTAACCGTGATCACACCATGTTCATCCGGCATAACAGCAAAAAGGTCATTATCGGAAAACTCCTGAATCATATAAGGCTCTTCTTCTGACGGAGACAAGACGATCTCATACTCTAGTTCCCTATTTTCAGTTGCAATGATCTTACACTCTCTGACCTGCCTGCCATTATCATCTTCATGATCTTGGTACTTAATCCCGAATACCGTCGGTTCCATGCACGCAGCTCTCTCCGCATAGGACTCATGGAATAATTCATCTTCCGAAATTTCTCCATTGAGAAAATCAGCAAACAGACTACTGAATCTTTCCGCGCCATGACAATTTAAATGATGATCGTCCATAAACAATGACGAAGTACTTGGAAAGAATTCTTCTTTACACAGATTAAAATCGTAGTAGTCAACATCTGTTCCTTCGATCAGGCTTTGAACCAATTCTATATATCTGTCATAGTCTCCAAATCCAGTAAGCCGATAATCAGACATCGGCGCAGCCACCAATGTCAGCGGTATGTTCCTTTTGGCGCAGAACGCAATAATATCTTCCAGAGAACACATCCAGTCCTCCGAAACATCATCTAACGCCACGTCTTCCAAACCATAATCATAGAAATAATCCCAGTCTTTTATAACTTTACTATTTGCAACATAACCTTTGCCGGCATACCATTCTGACTCCCCGGTTATATATTTATAATCATATTTTTTATACGCGTCTGTCCTCTTCCTGGCGATTACATTTTTCATATAGTCCATATCAAAAAGTTTGGTCCAGTTTCGTCTTGCCACTATGAAACTATTAGCATAGTGATCACTTCCCGATGCATTAAGCATATACAGAAACTTATCCAGTGAAGGTCTCAGATAGTCTGAAATAATATAAGTCTGAGTCAATTCTTTTCGGGATTTATATGGGGTACTGCGTGCAATATTGTGATATAACTCCAGATAAATATGCTTAATATCATGATATTTTGCCGCTTCCTTGATCACCATATATGAACCATCTAAGTGTTGCCCGGACGTACCGGCATTGAACGTATTTAATCCAAGCTTCTCATCAAAGATCTCCGGAATAAACCCTTTGTAGCACAGCGATGAACCCACAAATAATATATCTATATTATCCTGTTCATACATTTCGTGAAAAGTGACCCTTGTATACGAAGAAGCATCGTCTGACAAAAGATAACGGAAGAATTTCCCAATTCCTATACATAAAATACAAAACACCAGGCAAGACACCATAAGTTTTATTATCTTCTTCATGCACACATTTGATCCTCACTTCTCAAAATTGGAAATAAATAAACTGACTGCTGTCATATCCGACGCCATAAATTCCAAATAAGATAATACACCATATCAAACCCAGATATAAACTCCATCGAAACCAGACTGCCTGCCGATCCACAAAAAGAAATACGCTTTCCTTACGTTCATGAACAAAATCGACTATCATGAGAACGCAAATGCCAAATAACAGCATAAACCAATTACCTTGATCCAGTCCCATCTCATAAATGCCAACTGTGTGGAATGTAGTCATCATCTGCCGCAAAATATAATAGACCTGACGCAGGCTGTCCGCTGCAAAAAAGATCCACGCAAAGTCCACCAGCGCAAAGGTCACGATCTGCTTTCCCAGCTTCCTGCCAAATGATACCTGCACTCCGTCTGCCACTTTCTCCCCCGCTCTTTGAGAAACCCGCTCTCTCAGGTTTCCGGCAATCTGATATCCGGCATGGAGTAGTCCCCATGCAACGAAATGCCAACTTGCCCCATGCCAGAGGCCACTGATACCAAAAACGATCATAATGTTAACATACTGCCTGGCAATTCCCTTCCTGCTTCCGCCAAGTGGTATATACAGATAATCCGTAAACCATGAAGTAAGAGAAATATGCCATCTGCGCCAAAAGTCTTTAATGTTGAGAGCAAAGTAAGGCTGCCTGAAATTGTGCATCAGCGAAAATCCCATTACCTGCGCCGCGCCTCTGGCAATATCCGTGTACCCGCCGAAATCACAATAAATCTGGAATGCAAACAGGATGGAAGCCACTGCCAGTTCAAGAAACCCATATTGCCGGCAATTTCCATAAACTTGATTGACAAGAATAGATGCCCTGTCAGCAATGACCAACTTCTGGAACAAACCCCAAAGCATCAGCAGCAATCCATCCCTGACGCGTTCAAAATTCCACAACTTCACTTCCTGTATCTTTTGAACCTGGCCCAGCAGATTTCCTGACCGTTCAATCGGTCCGGCCACTAACTGCGGAAAAAAAGATACAAACAGTGCATACTTTATAATACTCTTCTCTGCTTTAACGGCCCCTCTATACACGTCAAGCGTATAGCTTAACGCCTGGAATGTATAGAAAGATATACCCACCGGAAGAAGTAAATCCAGTCTTTTGTCTACTGTTCCCAGCCCGAGACGGCTTGTGACACTGCTTAACGTCTGCAATGCAAAGTCTGCATATTTAAATATACCCAATATCGCCAGATTACCTGCCAGCGAAGCGATCATCACCAGCTTTTTGACCCGGTCTTTTGTGAATATTTCTATTAACAGTCCACTGGCGTAGGTGATTATCGTAGAAAGCGCGATTAAAACAGCATATCTTGGATTCCAGCTCATATAAAAATAATAGCTGGCGATCAACAGCCACAAAGTTCTTGCTTTCTTTGGTATCACAAAAAATATCACCGTTACGATCGGAAAAAACACAAGAAAATCGATGGAATTAAATACCATGGTATCTATCCCTCTCAGTCAAATATTTCCTCATCAAATCCTCCCATTAATACTCGCAAACATTATAAACTATTTTGTGCGAAAGTTCAATTCTGAGCTTTTCAGAATCAGATCTGATGTTTCAAGCAGTTACAGTTCACGGCCCAATGTCATTAAGTTAGCACCAGCAGCATAAGGCTTACTGCTGGAAAGATGG
>ERZ779637.116-NODE-116-length-57491-cov-6.582631_pt1 | contig 57491 bp, 50 predicted proteins | sample MGYA00514196_ERZ779637 | MGnify/ENA primary metagenome ERZ779637 (study PRJEB29562, sample SAMEA4376700) | mouse gut metagenome | isolation source: Cecum | study: EMG produced TPA metagenomics assembly of the A DSS colitis mouse model was used to assess the...
CACCGTATTATCCGCTCCAATCGCTTCCTCATTCCATATGCTTTCATAAATCTGGTCAATGGAAAAAACCCTCCCCTGGTTCTTGACCAGCAAAAGAAGGATATTATATTCGATGGGTGTCAGCTTTACGGTTTCCCCGTCCACCGTCACTTCTTTCGTCTCATCGTTTATGCACAGACCGCCTGCCCGGAACAGGGCGTTGTTATCCACGTTCAGGTTCCCAAGCGTCGTGTAACGGCGCAGGTTCGACCGCACCCTCGCCATCAGTTCCAAAGGATTAAACGGTTTTGTCACGTAATCGTCTGCCCCGATGTTCAATCCCAGGATTTTGTCCGTATCCTCCGATTTTGCGGACAGAATAATAATCGGAATACTGCTGTACTCCCGTATTTTTAACGTGGCATGGATACCGTCTAACTTCGGCATCATGATATCCATAATCAGGAGATGGATGTCCTCCTCCTTTAACACACGAATCGCCTGTTCCCCGTCATATGCCTTATAAACCTTATATCCGTCCTGCATCAAATAAATTTCAATCGCATCCACGATTTCCTTATCATCATCACATACCAGTACCGCCGCCATGCTCCTGTCCTTTCCGTATTTTTACACTATATCTTTATTTTTTTAAGGGATGGGTAGGAAATTAGTTAAGATTTCCTTAATTTTGCTCCTTCTCCAATCCAAAAAAAGCCCCAAGATTCCCCCGTTTCCCTTTGCTTGCCCGGTGGGAAAACAGGTAATCCGGGTTACAGCAGGTACACAGGTCCGTCACATAAATATGTTCCTTTGGTACGCCCGCCTGCAGAAACACGAAATAATTCGCTTTCCACAAATCCAGCAGATACTTATCCCCACCCTTTGGGGTAAGGACCTGCTCCGCCAAACCGTTTGGAAACGCCCCGGCAAACTGCTGCGCCACATCACTGCTTACCTCATAACAATCCCCGCAGATGGACGGTCCGATTGCCGCCACCACATCCCCTGCCTGTGTCCCGTAAGCCTCCTTCATCGCTTCCAGCGTACATGCTCCCATGTGCCCGACCGTCCCCCGCCAGCCCGAATGGGACAGCCCGATTGCCCTGTTCTTTGTATCCACCAAATACAAAGGAACACAGTCCGCATAAAACGTGGCAAGCACAATCCCCGGCTCGTTGGTAATCAATCCGTCCACATCCGTATAATCCTTTGCCGTTACCACGCCCTTGCCCCTGTCCGCCTTCGTTACCTTACGCACATTCGTAGTATGGGTCTGGTCCGAACAGACAAAATCCCCGACACCGCAGCCAAGCGCCTGCGCCACCCGCCGGAAATTCTCATCCACCGCATCCTTATCATCCCCTCTGTTATAACTTAAGTTCATGGAAGCAAACATTCCCCCGCTCACGCCCCCCAGCCTGGTCGTAAAGAGATGCCGCACCATCCCCGTTTCCTCCAAAGCCGGAAAGGTCAGGTATTCCATCTCCCCTGAAACATTCCGTTTCATTCCCTGTGCGTTTGCTGCATTCTTCCGTTTTATTTTCATTTCCAACCTGTCCATAATCTCCTATCTTCTTCCCGCATATATATGAAAAAAGGCATTTTTATACCAGACGGTCCTGCCGTCCCCTTCCACCGCCACCACATCATACCGCACCGCCCTGTCGTCCCCGATTCCGTGGCGATACCTGTAATAATCCGCCACACGGCAAATCTTTCCCTGTTTTGCCGCCGTCACCGCTTCCGCCGGACTCCCGCTCACTCCTGAAGCCCGGTACTTTACCTCCACAAACACCAAATACCCCTCATCCTCCCCAACCACATCCACTTCCCCCTGCCTGCACCGGAAATTCCTTTCCAAAACCCGGAACCCCCGTTCCTCCATATACCCGCAGGCAATTTCCTCAAATCGCTCCCCAACCGCCCTCCGGTTCACCTTCCGCACCATACGCCCTCTCACTCTCATTTATTCATCTTCGCCCGTATCTTCTCCATCCCGTCCACAAACACCAGGATTTCCGCCACCACTTCATACAGTTCCGGCGGAATCATATCCCCGATTTCCAGCCTTGCCAAAGTATCCGCCAGCTTATCGTCCCTGTGTACCGGTACATCCGCTTCCTTCGCCCGCTCGATAATCCGTTCCGCCAGTGCGCCTTTTCCGCTGGCAATGACCTTTGGCGCCGCTTCGTCCGGGTCATACGCCAGTGCGATTGCCTGTTTCGGTTTCTCCGGTCCGCTTTTTTTCTGTTTTCCCGCAAGCGCCTGACGCGCCTGCTCCCTTTTCTCCTGCTCCGTCATCCCTATGCCCTCACATCAAAAGAATACTGTGCCAAGAGCGTTGCCTTCCGCTCCTGGGCCGTCAAGGTTTCTATTACGGTCGGTCCGCCTTTTTTGTTTTCCGACACCAGCATTTCGGACTGGAAGGAATATCCCCTCTTTTGCAGCCTTTCGTCCAGCAAATGAATATGCGCCGCAATAAAATCGATGATGCTTTCGTCTTGGAGGTAAAATTTCGTGCTCACCTTACTGTCCTTCATCAATACATGAACGTCCATGGCCCCCAAATGCTCCATATCCAAATGCAGGAGGGCGCTCACGCTCCCGTCCTCCCTGCCCGTATTTTTCCGGTTTGCGTATACATACAGGTCCCCGTGGGCTTCGTTTCCCGCCATTTTCAGGGGAAGCTGGACATACTGGAACACCTGGTTCATCTGGTTCATGAAATCGATGTTATTCTGTACGTTGGTAAGGCTCTTTGCCAACGGGGTGTCTTTCGCCGCATGGCCAAGGTTCTCCAATAACTGCGCCGTCTGCGCCCGCAGCCTCCGGTAAAAGGCTTCCACATCCTGTTTTTCCGCCACCTGCTCCGGTTTCATCAGCCATTGCTGCTCCATCGCTTTTTCCAAAACCTGACCGTATTCCTTACTCCCGAACAGCTTCATAAGGTCTGTCCGGCTGACGGCATCTCCCTGTAAGGAAACCGCCTGCCGGATTTCCTTCATCAGTTGCTCCGGGTTTATGCTCCCCTTTGCCACCTGTGCCAACGTTTCCCCGGACACACCCAGTTTCCCGAGCATGGCGGCAAGCCGTTCCCTGCCTCCCCGCTCCAAAATACCCGCCAGTAAATCTTCCGGCAAATCTCCCTGCCCCCGCAGCCCGTCAGGCACACTCCCATCCTGCGTTACCGCCGCATCTTTTTCCTGTCCGTCTGTGGCTGTACTCTTTCCTGCTGCCATTCCCGCCAATTCCCGGTCCATGACGGACTGCGCCTGCTTCTGCACCATGCCCGCCTGCCCGTCGTCCTGCACGGATGACAATTCCCCGCCGGCAGCATCCTCCCCTTTTATTCCTATTCCGAATCCTTCCGTCCCCGCCCTGTCGATATCCGCAAACACCCTGCCTGACGGGTCCTGTACTACCTGCCCTTCCGTTCCCGCTTCCAGTCCCCGTCCCCCAAACAGGTTTAAAATCTGCATGTAAAAATCCGCCGCCCGGTTCCCCTGCCCTGCCGACACCATGGATTGGAACACATCCGGTATTTCCATCAAAATATCCGTTACGCTGCTCAAAAGCTGGTGCTTATAGCTTTGGTAATTTTCAAACTGACCGATGCTATCCGGCGTAACGGACAGGTTTAGCGCCTTCATAAGCACCACCGTTTCCGGGTTTGCTCCCGCATTTGCCATCACAAGCCTGCCCATGTCCATCAGTGCATTTTTGCCGATGGGCATACCCTGCTTCATCATGGCGGATACCATCTGCATCAGTTCCCCGGTCGCCGGCAGTTTCGCCGCCTCCAGCGCCTTTAATACATTGGGGTCCAAACCCATATTTTCAAAAAGGGGGCGCAGCGCTACCTGCCCTCCCGAACTGTTCTTCACCTCAAAGGTCATGCTCTGTCCGATGGAAACGGGAATTTCCTTATCCAGCCTTGCAGTGATTACCACATCCTTATCGATTTTAATCTGTACCTCGTTCCCGTTCTTCCCGACGATTTCCCCCTGGATACTCTGTCCCCGTGTCAGGTTTTTCACCGCCTGTGAGGAATTTCCGGTCACTGCGTGACCGCTTACGCTCCCTTTCCCGTCCACCTTCGTCCTGCTGTCCATGCCCTTGTTCCCATATGAAAATTGAAATAAATCGGCAAGATTCACGCTTTCACCTCCCAAATAACCGCATACGCTTTATTCCCCGCTCTTTGCCACCGTAAGGTTTTTTATAAAGGATTTTCTGTGGATTGGCGTGGGACCGTATTTTTCCAGCGCCTCCAAATGCACTTTCGCTCCGTATCCTTTATTGGATGCAAAACCGTATTCCGGGAATACTTCATCGTACTGCACCATCAACCGGTCTCTTGTCACTTTGGCAATAATGCTCGCCGCCGCGATGGATATGCTTTTTGCGTCCCCCTTGATAATCGGTACCTGACGGATTTCCACCTGGGGAATCGTCACGGCATCGTTTAACAGAAGGTCCGGCGCCACTCCCAGCGCCACCACCGCCTGCCGCATTGCCTCATAAGTCGCCTGTAAAATATTGATTTCGTCAATCCGTTCCGGTCCCACGTAACCGAGTCCCGTAGCGACCGCCTGTTCCATGATGACCTCATACAGCTCCTCTCTTTTTTTTTCGGATAATTGCTTGGAATCATTAAGATATAAAATTCCACAATCCTTCGGCAGCACCACCGCACCTGCCACCACCGGTCCGGCAAGCGGTCCCCTGCCTACTTCGTCAATGCCGCAGATACACATATAATCCCTGTATTTATTCTCGTATTCCTTCATGCCCTCCGTGCGGGCAATTTCCTTTTCCAGCGCATTCAGGCGCTTTTTTGCCTTCTCCACCAACGCCCGGACGCCGCCTCTTTCGTCCTGCCCGTATTCCTTTATAAGTTCAGGCAGCTTTTCATAACCGGCTGCCTGAAAAATCCCTTTTATGTCGTTTATCTTCCGTTCCATGCCGCATCCCTGTCCTTTGGTCACTGTTCCGCTTACTGGTGCTTTAAAATACCGAATTTATTTAACGGCCAAATACGTATCCACGCCCTGCCGATAATGTCCTCGCGGGAAATATTTCCCACCACGGGGTCCCTGCTGTCCGAACTGTGGTTGCGGTTATCCCCCATCACGAAATACTCGTCTTGCCCAAGGGTGATGGGTTCATACGCCCTGCCCGCATCCTGGATGGTCTCTTTCCCGTAACTTTCCTCCAGCACTTCCCCGTCAATGTAAATCACGCCCTCGCCGTCAATGTAAACCGTCTCTCCCGGCATTCCGATGATACGCTTGATATAATAGGTATCCTTCTCATACTGAAACGGGAAAACCACGATATCAAACCGTTTCGGGTCACGGAAATGGTACGTCAGTTTATCCACAATCAGGTTATCGTCATTGTTTAACGTATTCTCCATGGACTGCCCCACAACCTGTGTCCTCTGCCCGACAAAATGGATAACCACATAAGTCAGGCATAAAACAATCAGCAAATACAGACTGGTACTTAATATTTCGCTTAACACCTTTTTCATTCCAACAACCAAGCCTTTCCACGTTTGTTATACCGGAAATTCCAGCGTAATCCGTCCGAGCTTCCCGCTCCTGAAATCATCCACCACAATGCCTGCCGCCCGCTCCAAATCCAATTCTTCCCCTTTGGAATAGCAATGCCTGCTTTCCCCTATCCGGTTTAACATACCCAAAGCATCTTTCTGCCATTCCTCCAAAGCCGTCCGTTTTCCGATTTCGTCTTCTTCCCCTTTTCTTACCCCGTCAAAACCGCCCCCTGCCATGGCTTCGTCCAGTCCGTAGCGCTTTTCCAAAAGTCCGGCATAATGCTGCTGCAGAAAACGGATTAATTCCAGCGCCAGTTCATCCATATGGAGGATGTCGTCGTTCATGGAGCCGATAAAGGCAAGCCTCATGCCGGTTTTCTGGTCCTCGAATTTCGGCCAAAGGATTCCCGGCGTATCCAATAGTTCCAATCCTTTGTTTAAACGTATCCACTGTTTTCCTTTCGTCACGCCCGGTTTATTGCCCGTCTTGGCACAGGCTTTGCCCGCAAAGGAATTGATGAATGTGGATTTGCCGACGTTGGGGATTCCCACCACCATCGCCCGCACCGGACGGTTGACGATGCCGCGTTTCCTGTCCCGTTCAAATTTGTCCCTGCATACCTCCTGCACGGCGCCCTGTATGGATTTTAGTCCAGCCCCGCTCTTGGAATTTACCTCCACCACGGAAAACCCCTTTTCCTTAAAATATTCCGCCCATTCCTTATTATACCGCGAATCTGCCAAATCCGCCTTATTTAACAGGATCATGCGGAATTTATTTTTGGATAATTCATCGATATCCGGGTTCCGGCTGCTTAACGGAATCCTGGCGTCCACCAATTCTATCACTAAATCAATCAGTTTTATGTTTTCCTGCATCATACGTTTTGCTTTCGTCATATGACCGGGATACCACTGGTAATTCATTGCGTTCCTCCTCTGTTTCATCTGTTCCCGCAAGCAGCCGCACTTATTCGGATATTTGCCGGCTGCCTTATTCCACCCATCCCATTCCATTCCTGCTTTTTATGCGGAACCAGACCTTGCCGTATATTGTCTCCCGTTTGATGGGACCGATGTTGCCGGAGCGGCTGTCCTCGCTGCCGTTGCGGTTATCCCCCAGCACAAAATATTCGTCTTCCCCCAAAAGGATTTCATTCTCCGCGATTCCGGCTTCTTCCATTTTATCAAAGGCTTCCCCGTCTTCCGCCACACCGTCCACATAAAGGATACCGTCCTGAATCTGCACCGTATCCCCCGGTACCGCCACCACGCGTTTCACATAATAATGTGCGTTTGGGTTGCCTCCCGGCAGGAAAGCAACCACATCCCCCCGCTTGGGCTGGGACAGGATATACAGAAAGCGGTTAATCAGTATTTCATCCCCGTTATACAGGGTCGGTTCCATGGATACGCCTACGGTATTCGTCCGCATCCCCATGCTGAACGTCAGGACCACCGCCAAAAACACCGCCGCAAACGTGCCAAACGCCATGCTGAAAATTTCCCTTAGGACATGGGCGTTTATTCTTTTCTTTTTTTCAACAAAACTTAATCCCTTCTCTTTTCTTCTCATCTGCCGTTTTCCCATTCCGTGGTTTCGTCTGCGCCGCCAGCCATATTTATGAAAAACAAGCGCAAAAAGGGCAATTACGCACCCGTAACCGCCCTCCTGTCGCTTTTCTTAGACTTCTTACTTTTCTTTTACTTTTGCCCTCTTACCTACACGATCCCTTAAATAGAACAGTTTCGCCCTGCGGACTTTACCCCTGCGGACTACTTCCACTTTCTCCACGTTGGGGGAATGCAGCGGCCATGTCTTCTCCACGCCGATTCCGTTGGATGTCTTACGGATGGTGAACGTAGCCCGGTTGCCGCCGCCCTGTTTCTTCAAAACAGTACCCTCGAATATCTGAATCCTTTCACGGCTGCCTTCCTTAATCTTACCATACACTTTAACGGTATCTCCTACGTTAAACTGCGGTACGTTCTCCTTCAACTGCTCTGCTTCAATTTCCCTGATAATATCGTTCATATGTGCCTCCTTAAACATTCAGATGTTCTTAATACCCACTTCCGCGCATCCGCCCGGAATCCCGTAACAGAGGACCATCCCATTTTCGCAACATGAATACTTTACCATAGGTATGGGAAAAATGCAAGGATTTTTATTGATTTCCTAAGCATTTTCGTGATAGTTCAGCCTGAAATGTTATGTTAATGGGGGAACGCACGGGAGGCAGTTTTTTGGGGGGCGGCGACAGGAAGATTGCCTGTCCCGCAAAGAACTCCCGCCCGTGCGTCTCCCCACTTTAATAAAACATCACCACGGGCGTCCCCACCTCCGCCATATCATACAGTCTGCTCATGGCATCATAAGGCGTATTGATGCAGCCGTGGGAACCGCCCGTTTTATAAATCTCCCCGCCGTATTCACTGCGCCACGCCGCGTCATGGATGCCGATATTCCCTTTCACGGGCATCCAGAAATTTACGTGGGACGCATAACCCGGTCCCGTCAGCACGCGGTTCTGGGCTTTGCCGTATACATAGTTGACACCCTCCGGCGTCCCCATCCGCCGCCCGGTATTACCCGTCACAATCGGCGTCTCGATTTCCATCTTTCCGTCCACGTAATAATACATCATCTGCTCCGTCATATCCACTTCGATATACGTGTCGCCGATATCATTCCTGCCTTCCGCCCATCCTTTTTGGAGATAAGCCGGTTCGTGGACCTCCTCCACCCGGTCATAAAAAGCCTGTTTTAAGTAGGCTTTTTCCGCTTCCCTGTCTATTTTGTTCCCGTATATGCCGCCTTCCACGGTTATGGTCTCCCCACGGGTGGTTTGGAAGGAACGGGAGCCGCCCAGGGTATCGTATTCGTCTGCCAAATGCTCTACAAAACCGTCCATTTTCTCCCCGTCCGCCAAAAGCCTTCCCTGTTCGTCCGTCAGGAAATTTCCTTCCCCGTCCACGGCAATCCAGTCACATGCCACCGAAGCATCCACCGGCACTTCTTCCTCCCCGAAACGGTAAACGATCCGGCAGTCCTGGAACTCCCGGATTTGCTCCCACCGTGCCAAAGTATCCAGCATTCCGGGGCTGTATGGCAAATCTTCGTAACAGCCGCTTTCCGTTAAATTTATTTCGGTTTCAAAAGACAACAGCGCGCTGCGCACCGCTTCCTGTACCTTTTCTTTATTAAGCACGTTCCGGCGTTCGTCTTCCAATACATAGCCGGCATCTGTTTTACGGATTTCCACATCCCTGTCCTGCTCCGTCCTGCCGTCCGCGTAATCGGGAATGGCTTCCAACGCCGCAAGAAGTTCCGCCTCCCCAAAAGTAACAACGGGGGTCAGCTTCTTCTCCCTTGCATGAAACAGATTCCCTGCCCACAGGTACGGATTCTGTTCCTCCAGGTATACCAAAAGCGCTTCCTTAAAATCAAAAGTATAACCGATGTCTTCCGCTTCCATCCGGTAAGCATTCCCCTGTCCGTCATATACCGTAAGCCCTTCATAATAACAGCTTTGCAATAGTTCCCGGTTTACTTCCTCCACCGTTTTACCGGTGCAGTAGATACCGTTAATCCATGTGCCGTAACTGAACCCGCTCTTGTAGTATTCGGACAGCCCGACATAAAAACCCGCAAGCACTGCGGCTGCCAAAACAGTAACCAAGCCGGCAAGAAGTGCCACCCTTCCCTTTCCTTCCGGTTTCCGTTTTTTTGCCTGCGCTACATCTTTTGCTCCGCGTTTGCCTCTGTCAGTTTTGTCTGCATCCGCTCCGTCTTCTTCCGCATCCGGTTCTTCCTCATCCAATTCTTCAATGACAAGTTCCTGCAGTTTTGTTTTATTCTTCTTTTTTCTTTTCCGTTTCATCTTTTTTTATTTCTCGTTTTAAAGTTCTTTCCTTTTACTTTCCTTCTTTCTCCATATCCGTTCCGTCAAAGGCTTCGCTGATTGGCGCGCCTGCCGGAACCATGGGGAATACCTTGTCGTCTTCCGGGATTACGCATTCAATCAGTACCGGAGCCTTTAAGGCAATTGCCTTTTCGATGGCGGGCGCCACTTCCTCCTTCTTCGTTACGCGGATGGCTTCACAGCCAAGTCCCTGCGCTACCTTACAGAAATCCACCTTGTCGCTCAACACCGTCTGGGAATACCGTTTGCCGTAAAACAGAGTCTGCCACTGGCGCACCATTCCGAGTACATGGTTGTTGATAACAATCTGGATAATCGGGATATCATAACGGCTTGCCGTCGCCAATTCGTTCATGTTCATGCGGAAACAGCCGTCTCCTGCGATATTGACGCAGATTTTCTCCGGTTTTCCCATTTTCGCGCCGATACATGCGCCCAGACCATAGCCCATGGTCCCAAGGCCGCCGGAACTTAAAAACGTCCTCGGTTTGGAATATTTGTAATACTGCGCCGCCCACATCTGGTGCTGCCCCACGTCCGTGGTCACGATGGCATCCCCCTGCGTGATACGGTCCAGTTCCTCTATGATATAGGGACAGGAAAGTTGTGTGGTATCATAATTTAACGGATACTTTTCTTTCAGCTCTTTCACATATCCCACCCAATCCTTATGCTCCATTTGGGACATTCTGCCGTTCAAAACCGTAAGGATTTCCTTTAAATCGCCGACAACGGAAGCATCGGTACGGATATTTTTGTTGATTTCCGCAGCATCGATATCGATATGCAGTACTTTCGCATGGCTGGCAAACTTGGCGGGATTTCCCACCACGCGGTCGGAAAACCTGGCGCCAAGGGCAATCAGAAGGTCGCACTCACTGACGCCGAAATTGGAAGTCTTCGTGCCGTGCATCCCAATCATACCGGTATAGAGCGCATCATGCCCGTCAAAAGCGCCTTTGCCCATCAGCGTATCGCAGACCGGCGCATCCAGTTTCTTTGCAAACTCCGTTACTTCCCCTGCCGCACCGGAAATCACCGCGCCGCCGCCTACATATATATATGGCTTTTCCGATGCCTGTATCAAATCCAAAGCCTTTTCGATGTCGGCTTCGGTATATTTGTTCACCGGCGGCTCCGTTTCGGGCATCTTTTTCCCATATTCACAGGTATTCGCCGTCACGTCCTTGGTAATATCCACAAGCACCGGTCCGGGACGTCCGCTCTTTGCAATCCGGAACGCCTTGCGCAGCGTCTCGGCAAGGATTTTCACATCCTTTACGATATAACCGTGCTTGGTAATGGGCATGGTAACGCCTGCAATGTCCACTTCCTGGAAAGAATCCTTCCCAAGCAGCGGCAGGTTCACGTTGCAGGTAATTGCCACCATCGGTACGGAATCCATGTACGCCGTGGCGATTCCCGTTACCAGGTTTGTCGCGCCCGGTCCGCTGGTGGCAAGGCATACGCCCACCTTCCCGGTAGCGCGCGCATAACCGTCTGCCGCATGGGCCGCACCCTGCTCATGGGACGTCAGGATGTGGTTGATTTCCCCGCTGTGTTTATATAATGCGTCATATACGTTCAAAATGGTGCCGCCCGGATATCCGAAAACGGTGTCCACTCCCTGTTCTTTTAAACATTCCACTACTATTTCCGCACCTGTAAGCTGCATTGTTGTTTCCTCCTACTCCTTATGGGGGACTTCCAAAATGGCGCCCCTGTTGCCGCTTGTTACCAGTTCCCTGTAACGTGACAGATACCCGGTCGTTACCTGCGGCTCCCTCGGCTTCCAGTTCTCCCTGCGTTTTGCGAGTTCTTCCTCCGTTACTTTCATTTGAATCGTATTCTCCGGAATATTGATTTGGATGATATCGCCTTCCTCCACCAGCGCAATGGGACCGCCCACCGCCGCTTCCGGCGATACATGCCCGATGGATGCCCCCCTAGATGCCCCGGAGAAACGTCCGTCGGTAATCAATGCCACACTGGCGCCCAATCCCATTCCGGCAATGGCGGAGGTAGGATTTAACATTTCCCTCATACCCGGTCCGCCTTTGGGACCCTCGTAGCGGATGACCACCACATCCCCGGCCACGATTTTGCCTCCTTTAATCGCCGCGATTGCATCTTCTTCACAGTCAAAGACCCTTGCCGGTCCTTCGTGCACCATCATTTCCTCCACCACTGCGGAGCGTTTTACCACGCAGGAATCCGGCGCAAGGTTCCCTTTCAATACGGCGATGCCCCCGGTTTGGCTGTACGGGTTTTCAATGGGACGGATGACTTCGGGATTCTTATTGACGCATCCCGCAATGTTTTCGCCCACCGTTTTCCCCGTTGCCGTTATCAAATCCGTATATAACAGGTTCTTTTTGTTTAATTCGTTCATAACCGCATAAATGCCGCCCGCTTCGTTCAGGTCTTCCATATAGGTAGGACCTGCCGGTGCCAAATGACACAGGTTCGGCGTTTCCGCAGAAAGTTTGTTGGCAATGTCAAGATCCAGCTCCACACCCGCTTCATGGGCGATGGCAGGAAGGTGCAGCATGGAATTCGTGGAACATCCCAAAGCCATATCCATGCGCAGTGCATTGATAAACGCTTTTTCCGTCATAATATCCCTGGGCTTAATATCCTTTTCCACCAGTTCCATAATCTTCATGCCCGCATGTTTTGCCAGGCGGATTCTTTCCGAATACACCGCCGGAATGGTTCCGTTGCCCTTTAACCCCATGCCCAGCACTTCGGTCAGGCAGTTCATGGAATTTGCCGTATACATCCCGGAGCAGGAACCGCAGGTAGGGCATACTTTTTCCTCAAATTCACACAGTTCTTCCATGGTCATATTGCCGGCCGCCACGCTTCCCACCGCTTCAAACATGGAGGAAAGGCTTCTTTTCTCCCCCTTTACATGCCCGGCTAACATGGGACCTCCCGAGCAGAAAATGGCAGGGATATTCAGGCGCGCTGCCGCCATCAGAAGCCCCGGCACGTTCTTGTCGCAGTTCGGCACCATCACCAGCCCGTCAAAGCCGTGCGCCAACGCCATGCATTCCGTACTGTCCGCAATTAAGTCCCTGGTAACAAGGGAATACTTCATCCCGATATGCCCCATGGCAATCCCGTCGCAAACCGCAATGGCGGGAAATACCACCGGCATACCGCCAGCCATCGCCACGCCCATTTTCACGGCTTCCACGATTTTGTCCAAATTCATGTGCCCCGGAACAATTTCATTATAGGAACTCACGATGCCAATCATCGGACGTTTCCTTTCTTCCTCGGTATATCCAAGTGCATTAAACAAACTTCTGTGCGGCGCCTGCTGGGTGCCTGTCTTTACGGAATCACTTCTCATCTTCATCTCTCCTGACTTTTTTTATACCGCATCATTTCACATACACGGTGTACTCCTTATTTTCATAAACCGGGGTCATCCCCCTGATGTAATCCCATGGAAGTGTGCCGTATCCATGGTAAAATTCCCACCGGAACGTTTCCTCCCCCGGCGTTTCCATTTCATGGTGCAGCAACAGGACATCCGCGCCTTCCACCTGCGTATTCTCACATTCCACGCCGTATAAGAACTTAAGCAGGTATTGCTGGTAACAGTCCGTCACGCAAAGCGTTGCGCTCTCCCCTGCCTGCGCATGGGTAAGCGCATCCTTTGCATAAAATTCCGTCCTGCCGTACTCTCCATTATAATCTTTGGAAAGCAGCAATACAACTGCCAAAAATGTGAAAACCAAAGAAAGCGCCACATGCGCATATCCCGCCGCTTCCCCCATCCGTTTGCACGGATATGCCACGGCTTCCTGAAGGAAGGCGGCAAATAGCAGGGCAAGGGGAATACCCAAATAGGAAAACACCCTGAAATACGGCAGTTTACAGGAAACTGCCAATAGTATGGGCGTCAGGGTGAGGATACCGACGGTACACAGTGAAAGGAATACCTGTTCTTTTTTCCCCTTCCGGTATGCCAGCACTCCGTACACAGCCATCCCCATACTGCACACATAAACCGCCATCCCCAAATAGAAAGCGGAACCCGTATAAAAATAATCGAACAGGGAACAAAGCCATGCCGCAAATTCCGATGCATACCCTTCCCGCGCCACGCTTTGGATATAAGGCGTTGCCAGCATGTAGTCCATTCCCTCTTTTACCGACAGAAAAGGCACCGACAGGATGATGGATATATGCCCCTGTCCGAAATATGCACCGCCCTCCGCCTTGCTTAACAGGTTCGAGCCGATTGCCAGCCATATCAGGGCATATAAAACCAGCGTGTTTACAGCCGCCACCGCGCTCGCCGCAATCAGGTGCAGCAGTTTCTTTTTCTTCCGGTACAGAAGCAGGAACAGTCCCCCGGTAATACAAACCGGCAATACCCAGTAAACGCTGCTGGGCAGTACATACAGCCCCAACGTCAACGCCAGCGAAAATACCGCATAATATTTCACGTCCGCCTTCGTGTCCTCCCCTGTCCCGAAACCAATCCGTTCCAGCATGGACAACGCCAACAGGAAACAGAAAGCCGCCAGTGTGTATCCCCTGCCCTGCACGGCAAGCTGGTTTACCAGATTCATGCCGGAATACAGCACCACACAGCAAAAGGACCACCACCGGTGCAGACACCTTCTTCCCATCCGGTATAAGAAAACCAGATTTGCCAGTGCGCACAGGTAGGAAATCCCCCGGAGTCCTATGTAAGGGTTCCCGAACAAATCCAAAATCCCGGAAAGCACGGAATACCCTACATGGTTATTGGGCAGCGGCCAGTGGATTGCCGCATATACCGGCCCCCTGCTGATAAAATAATAATAGGTATAAAGTTCGTCGTACCACGGCGTCAGGGCAAACAGCCGGAAGCCGTAATATACCGCCATCCACACAAACCAAAGCGCAAACAGCAGGTTTTCCTTATCTTTAAAGCACTCCCTTATCTTCTTCGTTCTTTTCCCTAATATTCCAAGCATCCTAAACATCCTTTGTCCGGCATACTTCCTTCCGGCGTCCTTCCCTTTGGGCGTCTTCCGTCCGCAGAACCTTTCCGCCGGACGTTTTCCTTTTCACGGATTTCCTTTACCGGACAGGCTTTCCCGTCAGCGGATTCTCTCCGCCAAAAGCGTCCCCATCCCGGAACAGGATACCTGACGGCAGCCTGCCGACATAATATCCACAGTGCGGCAGCCGTCCTTTAACACTTCCTGCACCGCCGCTTCCACGGCATCGGCTTCTTTGTCCAAGTCAAAGGAATACCGTAACATCATCGCTGCGGACAATACGGTGGCAATGGGGTTGGCAATATCCTTTCCCGCAATGTCCGGTGCGGAACCGTGGCTCGGCTCATACAGACCGAATTTGGTATCGTTTAAGGAAGCCGAGGCCAGCATACCGATGGACCCGGTCACCATGCTTGCCTCGTCGGACAAAATGTCCCCAAACATGTTTTCCGTTAAAATCACGTCAAACTGTGCCGGATTCTTCACCAACTGCATCGCGCAGTTATCCACCAGCATATGTTCCAGTTCCACTTCCGGGTAATCCTTTGCCACTTCCTCCACCACGCTTCTCCAAAGCCTTGAGGAATCCAGCACGTTCGCTTTATCCACGCTGGTCACTTTCTTCTTCCGCTTCATGGCAATAGTAAAGCCCTTCACGGCAATGCGGCGGATTTCCGTTTCGTCATAGGTAAGGGTATCGACGGCTTTGCGGATTCCGTTTTCCTCCACCGTCTTACGCTCCCCAAAATAAAGTCCCCCGGTCAATTCCCGCATAATCAGCATATCAAATCCCTGCGCGCTGATTTCCTTTTTCAAAGGGCAGGCATCCGCCAGTTCCCCGTACAGTACCGCCGGGCGCAGGTTTGCAAAGAGATTTAACGCCTTACGTATACCGAGCAGTCCGGCTTCCGGTCTTAAATGCGGGGGCAATTGATACCACGGGGACGTGGTCGTATCGCCGCCGATGGAACCCATCAGCACCGCATCCGCCGCTTTTGCCGTTGCCACCGCTTCTTCCGTAAGGGGTACCCCGTGCACGTCGATGGACGCACCGCCCATGAGGATATCCGTATATTTCATTTGGTGCCCGTAACGCTCCGCCACCCGGTTTAACACCTTTTTCGCTTCCTTTACGATTTCCGGTCCGATTCCATCCCCCGGAATACATACAATATTCAGTTCCATACCGCTGTCCACTCCCTTGGTTTTTCTTACGATTACTTTTTCCGCTGCTTATGTACTCTTTTCCATAGTACAGCATCAAAGCCTGCTTTTATCATCATATCCTAAAATGCGGCAAAATTCAAGCCCAATCGTTTGCCGGGAGGGAACAAAGGTGACAGTCCAGCCTGAAATTTACGTTTGTGGGTGAGGGCGGACGCACGGGAGAGAGTTCTTTGCGGGGCGCACAACAAAAAAACCGCAGAGTCTTGAGCTCTGCGGCTTTCCACACCATATTCCCCTTTTGTTTCCTGTTCCTTATTTCACAAGCGCCGCCGTCTCCCTCGCAATCGCAAGTTCTTCGTTTGTCGGTATCACCAAAACTTTCGTTTTGGAATCCGCCGTGGAAATCACGATGTCTTCGCCGCGTTTTCCGTTCGCTTCTTCATCGATGGCGATACCAAGGTATCCCAAATATCCACAGACCATGTTACGCACAAAGGAGCCGTTCTCACCGAGTCCTGCGGTAAAGCAGACGGCGTCCACGCCGTTCATTGCCGCCGTATATGCGCCGATGTATTTTGCCACGCGGTAGGCAAAAGTCTTAAGGGTACGGGTGCCCGCTTCCTCCCCTTTGCGGTAGCTTTCCTCCAAATCGCGGAAATCGGAGGAAAGCCCGCCGGAAAGCCCCAGTACGCCGGATTCCTTGTTCAATACCTTCATGATATCGTCAATGCCCTTATTTTCCTTATGGGCAAGGAATTCGATGATTGCCGGGTCGATGTCACCGGAGCGCGTTCCCATAATCAGCCCCTCCAACGGGGTAAGCCCCATGGAAGTGTCCACACACACACCGTTCTTTACGGCGGACACGCTGGCACCGTTGCCCAAATGGCAGACAATGATTTTCAAATCCCCGTAGTTCCTTCCCAGGACTTCTGCTGCCCTGTGGGATACATAAGAATGACTCGTCCCGTGGAAGCCGTATCTCCTGATTTTATACTTCTCATAATATTCATAGGGAATCCCGTACAGATAGGCTTCCTCCGGCATCGTCTGGTGGAAGGCGGTATCGAAGACTCCCACCATAGGAGTGGAAGGCATCAGCTCCCTGCAGGCAGCGATACCGATTAAATTGGCGGGATTGTGCAGGGGCGCCAAATCGTTACACTCCTCAATCGCCCGGATGACTTCGTCCGTAATCACCGTGGATGCCGCAAATTTCTCTCCGCCGTGCACGATGCGGTGTCCTACCGCGCCGATTTCGTCAAGGCTTTTAACAACGCCGGTCTCACCGTCCGTCAACGCCTGCAGGACCAGTTTAATCGCCTGTGTGTGGTCCGGCATGGGCGTCACGGTGGTAATCTTCTCCCCGCCGTCCGGGCTGTATACAAGCTGGCTGCCCTCAATACCGATTCTTTCACATAAACCTTTTGCACTTACTTTTTCGCTTTCGGAATCAATTAACTGGAATTTTAACGACGAACTTCCGCAGTTAATGACTAATATATTCATTTTGTTTTTCCTCCATTTCCTTCCGTTTTCCCTTCCCGTTCCATGGCTCCCGGGGTTCTCCCATATTCTTTGGGTTCCATTGGCTCCGCCCTAATCCGTCCCGGTACCGCGCCCGGCGCGGAACCGACCGGTCTAGGCGAGCTGTGCCTGTACCGCCGTCAGTGCCACAACACCCACGATATCCTGCCAGGAACATCCGCGTGACAAATCGTTGACGGGTTTTGCGATTCCCTGGAGCATGGGACCGTAGGCTTCCGCCTTTGCAAGCCTCTGCACCAGCTTATAGCCGATGTTTCCGCAGTCCAGATTAGGGAAAATCAGCACGTTTGCCTTTCCTGCCACTTCGCTGCCGGGGGATTTGGATTTCGCGACCTGGGGAACCAGTGCGGCATCCGCCTGCAGTTCACCGTCCAATGCCAGGTGGGGATACTGTTCATGGGCAATTCTCGTTGCCTCCACCACTTTATCCACCAGGGCATGTTTTGCACTTCCTTTTGTGGAATGGGACAGCATGGCGATTACCGGTTTGGAGCCTACCAACTGCTTAAAGCTCTTGGCGCTGGAATCCGCTATGGCAGCCAGTTCTTCCGCCGTGGGGTCCTGGTTCAGCCCGCAGTCCGCAAAAAGGAACGTTCCGCTGTCACCGAATTCACAATCCGGCACATCCATCAGGAAGAAACCGGAAACCAGCTTCACACCCGGCGCCGTCTTAAGAATCTGCAATGCCGGACGCAGCGTATCCGCCGTCGCATGGCACGCACCTGCAACCATTCCGTCCGCATCGTTTGCCTTTACCATCATGACCCCGAACGTCAGATAATCCGTGGTCAGGATATCCCTCGCCTTCTCCGGCGTCATTCCCTTTGCCTTTCTCGTTTCATATAAGAGGTTCACATATTCGTCCAGCTTATCGGTGGTATCGGGATCGATAATGGTCGCCCCCGTCAGTTCCACTTCCAGCCAGCCGGCGCCGTCCATGATTTTTTCCTCATTCCCTATCAGAATAATGTCCGCAATCCCCTCCGCCATAATATGGGATGCTGCAATTAATGTTCTTTTGTCCGTGGTTTCCGGCAGAACGATGGTTTTCCTGTCGCTTCTTGCCTTGTCTTTGATAATGTCTATATAAGACATAACCCATTCTCCTTTCCTGATATGAATTTTCCACAAGGTTTCCCTGTTTTCCCTTGTATACATATGAAAATTATACAAGATTTGCTTTTGGCATACAAGCCTAAAATCATCCAAAATCTTGCAAATATTGTGCTTGCCCAATATTTTGGATATAATTTTACATAGGGCACCCAACGTCTACACCCATTTTTTTACCTTTGACGCGGTTGTCACAGATACCGTACACCTCTCTTTTTTGTGCAAGGATAGAGAGGAATAATTTATTAATAACCCTTATAATAGTCAATAACGCCGCTGCAAGCAACGGGCATCAAACTTCCGGCACTGCAAGCAGCGGAATATTGCCCCCGCGGCGGCCGCCAAATATCCGCACATATGCGGCTGCCCGGCTCGTTGCCCGCGGGAATAAAGGCAACAGAAATGAATTATAGAATCGAAACAAAAGAAGCGTTCCGCATCGTTGGCGTATCGGCGCCGCTTGAAAAGGAAATCGAAAAAAACTTTACGGTTGTTCCTGAAATGTGGCAGGAGGCATCTTTAAACGGAACAATACAGAAATTGGCAGGAATGACGGATACGCCGCCAATGGGACTTTTGGGTGTGAGCGCCTGCAATGACGAAGAACAATGGAGATATTTTATTGCCGTTTCCAGTACGAAAGCAAGCGGTGCGTTTGAAGAATATACCGTGCCTGCGTCTACTTGGGCAATCTTTTCCGGAACGGGTACCAACCAGTCCATACAGGAATTGGAGCAGCGGATTATAACGGAATGGCTTCCGGCTTCCGGATATGAATATGCCAATGCCCCCGATATTGAAGTTTACTTAAATCCAGACCCACAGAATGCACAATATGAGGTATGGATACCCGTAGCAAAGAAAAAGGCATAGCGGAGGGAGTCATGGACGAGAAATTTAATATGTTTCTGGAAACAGTTGATGAGGATTTCCATAGCTTTGTAAATCAAATCAATGATTATTTGACAGGAAACGGTTGTAAATGCGACATAAAATTGCAAAAAAGCGGCTACGTCGTGTCCTATGTGTTAAACAGCCGCAAAAGGACTTTGGCAACATTCGTATCCCGAAAAACAGGGATGAAGCTGCGCATTTATCCCGAACATATACGGGAATACCAAAGTTTTCTTGATACATTCCCCGAAAAGGCAAAAAGGGAAATCAAGAAAGCGTCCACCTGTAAACGTATTATCAATCATGATGACTGTAACCCGAAATGTGCAATGGGATATACCTTTGCACTGGATGGCGAGCAGTATCAAAAATGCCGTTACATGGCATTTCAGCCTACATTGAGTGAGGAAAACAATCCGTACATAAAGCAGTTTTTAGAGAAAGAATTGCTGGCAGATGCAGAGTGCCCATGAGCAGACAGGAGAAGGTTGAAAGAAAAGCGCTTTCAACTATTGATTTTAAGTCCGCCGGAGCGGACATGGGGTATAAACATGAAGGTCACGGGAATTATTGCAGAATACAATCCGTTACACAACGGACACCAATACCATATGAGCGAAACGCGGCTGATTACGGATGCCGATTTTATCGTCGCCGTAATCAGCGGCGACTTCGTGCAGCGCGGCGCGCCTGCCGTCATGGATAAATATCTGCGCACTGAGGCCGCCCTGAAAAGCGGCGTGGATTTGGTGTTGGAGCTTCCGCTTTTTTATGCGGCTGGAAGCGCGGAATATTTTGCCATGGGCGCTGTCACGCTTCTCGATAAGCTGGGATGCGTGGATGCCCTCTGTTTTGGCAGCGAATGCGGCAGCATCGGGGAACTTTCCGCCCTTGCCCGCATATTTGCAAAAGAGCCGGAAGATTACCGGCTCCTTTTGCAAAAAGAACTAAAAAAAGGACATTCCTTTCCCAAGGCGCGCAGCCTCGCCCTGGAACAGACCTGCCTGTCGGGTTCGGCTCATGACCGGGCGCTGTCTGCCTCTCCCAACAATATCCTCGGCATGGAATACTTAAAATCACTGCGAAAACGCGGCAGCGTCATCACCCCCTATACCATAGGGCGCAAAGGAAGCGGCTACCATGACAAAACCCTGCCGCTTTTGGAAGCGCGGACGGCTTCCGCTTCCGCCATCCGCCATGCCCTGAAAGAAAATCCTTCCCTTTCCGCCATCCGTCCCTATGTGCCGGAATCCGTTTACCATTTGCTGGATACCGCCCAAAACCGCAGCTTTCCCCTGTACAGCGATGATTTTTCCTCCCTGCTCCATTATAAACTATTGCAGGAAGCGTCGGCAGGATTTGCCTGTTATTTGGATGTCTCGGGCGATTTATCCGGTAAAATATGCCGGAACCTTCTGCGCTTTACCGGATACGAATCCTTCTGCCGTATCTTAAAATCCAAGGATATAACCTATGCCCGCCTAAGCCGCAGCCTGCTCCATATCCTTCTGCACATGACACAGGCGCAGATGGAGGAATATATCCAAAACGATTACATTGCCTACGCGCGGATTCTGGGGTTCCGGCAGACTGCTGCCCCGCTGCTTAAGGCGCTTAAAACCCATGCGTCCGTTCCGGCCATTTCCAAACTTTCCAATGCGAAACACAGGCTGGACCCAACGGGTCTTTCCATGCTGGAGCACGATATCCGTGCATCCCATATTTACCGTTCCGTGGCAGCAGGTAAATACCATGTTCCTTTTGTCCATGAATATGCAAAGCGGCCGGTTATTGTCTGAAATTCCGTCCGCTCAAACACGCTCCGAACGGCTGCTTCTGCCTGACGGGTGTCCGGCATATGGAAAAAGCATCTGCCATTGCTGACAGATGCCCTCCGGTTACGTATGGGTATGCAGAAGTTCATGCGCCTTCCTGCTCAAAGGTTCCCCGAAATATTCCTTATAAAGTCTCTGCACCTCAGGATTTTCATGGGAATAGCGTATCTTCCGGTTCCGGTCCAGCTCGTACAGTTTGGGCGCACGCTCTTTTGCAAGTTCTTCGCCGTCCTTAATGGGCTGCCCGCCGCCGCCCACACAGCCGCCGGGACATGCCATAACCTCCACGAAATCATAATGCACCTTTCCGTTTTTGATGTCTTCCAGCATATCCCTGGCATTTTTTAATCCGCTCACCGTACAGGTGGACAGTTCCCTGCCGCCGATGCGGAACGTACTTTCCTTCCTGCCTTCCATTCCCCTTACGGTTTGGAAATCGGGCACCGGATTTTCGCCGGTCAGTACATAAGCCGCCGTCCGCAGCGCCGCTTCCATCACGCCGCCGGTTGCGCCGAAGATTACGCCGGCCCCGGTGCTGACTCCCAACGGGGAATCAAAGTCCGTTTCCTCCAAAAGCTCCGGCCGGATATGTTCCGCCCGCACCAGCCTGCCAAACTCCCTCGTGGTAAGTACCAAATCCACGTCCGGTCCCGCCCCGCAGCTGTACATGTCCGGTAACGTCGCCTCCCTTTTCTTGGAAACGCAGGGCATAATGGAAATGCTGAAAATCTTTTCCGCGGGTATCCCCGCCTTTTTTGCAAAATAAGTCTTCGCCACCGCCCCAAACATCTGCTGCGGCGATTTCGCCGTGGACAGGTTCCCTGCCAGTTCCGGGTATTGTGATTTTATGAAACTGACCCAGCCGGGGCAGCAGGACGTAAACATGGGGTATTCGTGTTCCACACCGTCGGAAAGCCTTCGGAGCAGTTCCGTCCCTTCCTCCATAATCGTCAGATCCGCGGAAAAATCAGTGTCGAACACATAATCAAACCCAATCCGCTTCAAGGCGGATACCATCCGCCCCTCCGTGGCGACGGATGCGGGAATGCCTAACGCCTCCCCCCATGCGGCACGTACTGCCGGCGCTACCTGTACCACGGTTACGGTCTCCGGGTCCGCCAGCGCGCGGAACACTTTCGGGAGATCATCCCTCTCCCGCAGCGCCCCCGTAGGACAATGGGTTATACACTGCCCGCACAGGCTGCAGTCAGATTCCTCGATACACCGGTTTCTGCTGACGTCCACCGTAGTTCTGGAACCGGTATTCTGTACGTCCCATATATGTAAATCCTGCACCTTATCACAAATCTGCACACAACGCATACATTTGATGCATTTCGCCGAATCCCGGATAAGCGGAAAATCCTTGTTCCAGGGATTATGCTGTACTTCTTTTTCATACGGCAGTTCCAAAATCCCCAAATCATTCGCCAGCTTCTGCAAATTGCAGTTGCCGCTCCGCACGCAGGTGGCGCAGCTACAGTCGTGCTGGGAAAGAATCAGTTCCACATTCGTCCGGCGGACGGAACGTACCTTCGGGGAATTGGTATACAGCACCATTCCCTCCTCCACCGGGTTATTGCACGCCGTAATTAATTTCGTCTTCCCCTGCATTTCCACCACGCATACTTTGCAGGCGCCAATTTCGTTAATGCCTTCCAAATAGCACAGGTGGGGGATTTGGATTCCCACACCGGCTGCCGCCTTCATGATGGTGGTGCCCTCGCGCACCCTTAACTGTTTTCCGTCAATGGTCAGATTTACCATATCGCCGCACGCCCTCCTTTCAGGTTCCCGTAACCGTAATGGTCACAGCGCAGACACCTGCCTGCCTCCTGCGCCGCTTCCTGCTTCGTCATACATTCCTCGATGGCACAGAAATCTTTTTTCCTCTCTCCCGCTTCCCGTTCCGCCATGTTCACCCTGCCGCATGGCGCCCGGTCCGCATAGCTCACCTGCGGAATCTCCACCTCACAGGGAATGACATGGTGGTACCCCAGGTACTCATCGATGTTCGCAGCCGCCACCTTGCCCGCAGCAATGGCGCGTATTACCGTAGCGGGACCGGTCACGCAGTCGCCGCCCGCAAACATGCCCGGAAGGTTTTCGATGCTGCTCTCGCTCATCGCCTGGAGCACGCCCCGCTTGATGGGGATTCCGGCTTCCTCAAAATGCCGGGACTCTATGCCCTGCCCGATGGCTACCACTACGATATCGCAGGGAATCCTTTTTAACTCCACCGCCGCCCTTACGGGTCTTGCCCTTCCCCATGCATCGATGGTTCCGATGATCTGCGGCTCCACCCAGATTGCCGTCACCTGCCCGTTTTCATCCGCTTCGATTTTATGGGGCGCTTTTAAGCTGTATAACTCGGCGCCTTCCGCAATCGCCCCTTCGATTTCCTCCGGCAGCGCCGTCATATCTTCCTGTCTCCTGCGGTAAGCAATTCCCACTTTCTTTGCCCCCAGCCGGATGGCGGAACGGGTACAGTCCATGGCGACATTTCCGCCGCCTACCACAACCACCGTTTTTCCCGTAAAATCCGGCGGATTATCGTCCCCGATGCTGCGTAACATCTCCACGGCGGAAATCACCCCTTTGGCATCCTCGCCCTCAATGCCGATTTTCTTGTCCGTGTGTGCGCCGATTGCCACATACACCGCATCGTATTCCTTCCGCAAATCGCTCAGGGATACGTCGTCTTCCTCGTTTCCGATGGTTACATTGGTATGTACCTCAACCCCCGTGGATAAAATCGCCTCGATATCCTCGTCCAGCCGCTCCCTGGGAAAACGGTAATTCGGTATCCCGTACCGCAGCATCCCGCCCAGTTTTCCTTTTTCCTCGAACACAACGGCATGGTGTCCCATCAGTTCCAAATAATATGCCGCCGACAGACCGCCCGGACCTCCGCCTACGATTGCCACCTTCTTTCCCGTGGAAGCCGGCTTTTTCGGCACGGGAACCGTATTGGCGCGGGCATTATCCACCGCCATCCGCTTCAGCCCCCGGATATTGACGGAACTGTCTATCATGTTCCGGCGGCACCTCGCCTCACAGGGATGTTCGCAGATTAAAGCACAGGCCGTAGGGAACGGATTGTCCTTACGGATTAACTGCACCGCATCCGCATACCGTTCCTCTCCCACCAGCGCGATATACCCCGGAATATCCACCCCTGCCGGACAAAGCGCCACACAGGGCACCGGCTGGGTGATGGTATAGGAACATTTTCCCGTTTTGATATGGTGCAGGTAATCTTCCTTAACCCCCTCCAATCCCGCAAGCACCATATGCGCCGCCTCATATCCGATGGCACAGTCCGCCGAATCCGTGATATTGTTCGCCGTCTCCTCGATTAAGGCAATCGTATCCTCCGTTGCCCTGCCTTCCAGCACATCTTCCATCAAATGCTGGAGCTGTAAAAGCCCAACGCGGCATGGAACACATTTTCCACAGGTCTGCGCATGGCACAGCTTTAAAAATGACAACTGCAAATCCACCGGACAAAGTCCCGGCGGGCTGGCAATAATATGCCGCTCCAAATCCTTGTACAGACGTTCCACCGTCAACTGCGCTACATTGGGCGTGCTGATTTTTAACCGGCTCATTCTTCTACCTCCTCTTTTCTTCTTACTGTTTTTTTGCTATAATTCAGGGTAGTATGTAAGCACTTACATACGGATTGGAAACAGAAACAAACACTACGAACCCCCCAATCAGAAAGGAGCGGAACACATAATGCAGACCATTTACTTAACCCCAAAAGATTCCATTCAGGCAGCCCTGGACAACCTTAGCGTACCACCGGAAGACCCCGTCCACATCCGGCTTGCCCCCGGCACTTACCGTGAAAAGCTGGTTATCCAAAGACCCCGCCTGCTTCTTACCGGGGAGTCCGCCGAAAATACCGTCATCGCTTATGACGACTATGCGAAATTCCTCATGCCGGACGGCACCAAACGCGGCACCTTCCGCTCTTACACGGTACTTTTGGACACCCATGACGTAACCATGGAACACCTTACCATCGCCAACCTCGCCGCACCGAGGAAAAAAGCCGGGCAAGCCATCGCTCTCTATGCCGACGGCGACCGCCTGGTCTTCCGGCACTGCCGCTTTACGGGAAACCAGGACACCCTTTTCACCGGTCCCCTGCCCCCTGCCCCGAAAGAAGCAGGCGGATTCACGGGACCGAAGGAATTTTCCCCCCGCATCAACGGAAGGCACCTTTATGACCACTGCCATATCAGCGGCAACATCGACTTCATTTTCGGCAGCGCCACCGCCTACTTCCGCAACTGCCAAATCGAAACCATCGGAGAAGGAACCTTCGGAAGCAAAGACGGCGAACCGCCCGTCTGCGGTTACATTACCGCAGCCTCCACACCGGAAGGACAGCCCTACGGATATGTTTTTGAGCGTTGTACCCTCACGGGAACCAACTGTCCGGCAGGAAGCGTCTATTTGGGACGCCCCTGGCGCAACTATGCCAAAACCGTATTCTTAAACTGCACCATGGATGCCAGCATCCATCCCGCCGGTTTCCACGACTGGAAAAAACCGGAAGCCCATAACACCGTATATTATGCGGAATACAACAGCATGGGGGAAGGCGGCGCCTGCATAAACCGCGCCCCGTTCAGCCGCATCCTGACTGACAAGGAAGCCGGAAACTATGCCATCCGGAAAGTGCTCGGCGAAGATTTCCCGCTTCCTGCGGACTGAGCCCCTGCCAACGCAGGCGTACCGCCTGCGTTGGCGCGGCTGCAGCCACATTCCTCATGCGCGCAGTGCACACCCGGAGGATACAAAAATCTATGCTTCCTCCCAAAGCCTTTGGATATGCTCTCTCGCCGCCACCGCGTTCTCCGGCACCGTATCCTCCAACGTGGCGTGAATATAAGGTTTCTCCTTCTTCATAAACCGCATCAGCTCCGAATAATCCATCTCTCCGGTTCCGGCCGCCACCGACTTTAACGTTCCGTTCTTCACCTGGTAATCCTTAATATGAACCACGGCAACATCCTTCCCCAAAAGCTCCACCGCTTCCTTCATAATTTCCTTCTGCTCCTTATAATTGCTGATATCCAGCATATTTACGGGGTCAAGGATAATCTGAAGGTTCGGGGAATCTATGGCATCCAGCACCTTCCTCGCCCGCGCCGGGTTATACACGATATGCTTAAACACCGGCTCTATGGCAAGAATCACACCCATCTGCTCCGCATACCGCACCACGGGCGTCACGTTCCGGATAAATACTTCCAACGCTTCCTCCCCATGGCATGCTTCCTCATAAGAATAAGTCTCATTGGGCGCCCCCGTCTCGGTACCCACCACACCACAGCCAAGCAGCGAAGCGAAACGGATATGCGTCTTATAACGTTCCTGCGTCTCCTTTAACTTCCCGGCATTGGGATTTGCCAGATTCAGGTAACAGCCCAGCACTGCCACGTCGATGTCATACTCCGCAAACAGTTTCTTTAAGTACATGGCATAACCGGGAGTTAATGCGCTGTCCGCCACGCTGTATTCGTCGATGACCTTGGACAGTGCTAAATGGCCGCAGGCGAACCCCTGCTCCCTGGCAATGGCAAGACGTTCGGGCAAGGTGCCTTTGGCAATATCATGTAAACGGATTCCTAGTTGCATAAAATATCCTCCTTTTGGTTTTGTGGTAGGAGCGGGAATGATAATGGGGACGCTTCCGGCGGGAGGGCAGGGCTTGGTTTTCCCTGCGCGATTTTGGATGGGGTTTTCTAAACAGAATGGGTTGGGTTTCACAGTCTTCCGGGCCGCCCTCAAGCGGCATCCATGCCGCTTCGGGCTAAACAGCGCATCCATGCGCTGTTTTCCCTGTTTCTTCCAACATTCTGTTAAGAAAAGCCTCCATCCAAACTCCAGCAGGGAAAACCAAGCCCTGCCCTCCCGCCGGAAGCTGGTTATCATTATTCCTTCTCGTTCCTGAAATGTTATATGTATCGGACCGTCCCGGTTATGTGACATAAAACAGAATTTCCGCCCCTTCATCTGCCAACCGGGACTTCCCACTCAGGCGTCCCCTCAATCCCCCCCACTAGCAAGATAGAGGGTGAAGACCACCCTCTACCTTACACAACATCATATCTGTAATTTTTTAGGAGAAGCCCATTCATTTCAAAACGGGGAACACTTACCTCTGCACCCTGCCGGATGCATCCCCGCCTGCCAGTTTCTTCACTTCATCCACCGACACTTGATTAAAGTCGCCTTCAATGCTGTGCTTTAAGCAGCTTGCCGCCACCGCAAATTCAATGGTGTCCTGCGCGCCCATATCGTTCAGACATGCGTAAATCAGTCCGGCTCCAAACGAATCGCCGCCTCCTACGCGGTCCACGATGTGCATGGTGTATTTCTTGCTGAAATAGTATGCGCCGTCCGTATAAAGCATTGCCGCCCAGTTGTTGTCGTTGGCGGAAAGGGATTCCCTAAGGGTGATTGCCACTTTCTTAAAACCAAAACGGTCGGCAAGCTGTTTCGCCACGTCTTTGTATCCTTCGTGGTTTACTTTTCCGCTGGTAACGTCGGTATCCGCTGCCTTTATGCCGAATACGTCCCCGGCGTCTTCCTCGTTCGCGATGCACACGTCCACGTATTTGCAGAGTTCGCCCATGACTTCCCCTGCTTTTTCCTTGCTCCACAGTTTGTTCCTGTAATTTAAGTCACAGCTTACGGTAATGCCTTTTTCTTTTGCCTTTTTGCAGGCTTCCAGGCAGATTTCCGCCACGTTGTCGCCGAGCGCCGGCGTTATGCCCGTAAAGTGGAACCAGTCCGCGCCTTCAAAAATTTCGTCCCAGTTAAAATCGGCTTTGACCGCTTCCGCAATGGAGGAACCTGCACGGTCATAAATGACTTTGGAGGGTCTTTGGGAAGCGCCTTTTTCCAGGAAATAAATGCCTACGCGGCTGCCGCCCCTTACGATGTGGGAGGTGTCCACGCCGAACCTGCGCAGGGAGTTGACGCCTGCCTGCCCGATTTCATGCGCCGGGAGTTTCGTCACGAAACTGGATTCCAGCCCGTAGTTTGCCAGCGATACGGATACGTTCGCTTCCCCGCCGCCGTAGGTTGCGCCGTAACTCTCCGCCTGTACGAAACGGTAATAGCCTTCCGGCGCCAGTCTTAACATGATTTCACCAAATGTTACTGTTTTCTTTGCCATTTTATTTTCCAAACCTTTCTTTATTCCTATATTCCTATTTCATTTCTCTTTATCCGTTTTATTGTTCCTTGTTGTTTCCTTTGTCCCTGCTGCCCGGTGTCCAGTCTTTACATGCCGTCCGGTTACAGGGTTACGCCCTGTTTAAAGATTGCCATATCATGGAACCCGGCTTCCTCGCTTCTCACTTTTTTGCCGGATGCCACCTCCAGCACGAATGCAAAGAATTCTTCTGCGGTGGTGTCCATGTCTGCCCCTTCGGTCAGCACGCCCGCGTTAAAGTCAATCCAGCCGCTTTTCTTTCCGGCAATCCTGGAATTGCTGGAAATCTTCACGGTGGGAACCGGGGATGCGAAAGGGGTTCCCCTTCCCGTGGTAAACAGGACAATATGCGCGCCTGCCGCCGCCAGCGCGGTCGCCGCCACCAAATCGTTGCCGGGAGCGCTTAACAGGTTTAAGCCGTTTTCCTTTACGGTCCCGCCATAGGGAAGCACTCCACGGACCGGTGCGGAACCGGATTTCTGGGTGCATCCAAGGGATTTGTCCTCCAGGGTGGAAATGCCGCCTTTTTTATTTCCCGGGGACGGATTCTCATAGATGGTCTGGTTATGGCTCTTAAAATAATTTTTAAAGTCATTGATCAAATCCACCGTCTGACGGAACAGTTCCTCGTTTTCACAACGGTTCATTAACAGTGTTTCCGCACCGAACATCTCCGGTACTTCCGTAAGGATTGTGGTGCCTCCCCTGCCGATTAACAGGTCGGAAAACCTTCCCACCAGCGGGTTTGCAGTGATGCCGGAAAAGCCGTCGCTTCCGCCGCATTTAAGACCTACCACCAGTTTCCCTGCGCTGATTTTTGTCCGCTCCGCCATGGAAGCGTAATCTACCAGTTCCCTGATAAGTTCCAGCCCGTCCGCCATCTCATCGTCACTTTCCTGGCAGACGAGGAATTTTACCCTCTTTCCCTCATATTCGCCGATATATTTTTTCAGTTCATCGATATTGCTGTTTTCACAGCCAAGCCCAAGCACGAGCACGCCGCCCGCATTGGGATGGTTCACGAGGTCTGCAAGAATCTGTCTCGTATGCTCCTGGTCGTCCCCCATTTGGGAACAGCCGTAAGGATGGGGAAATGCCACCACTTCTTCCACGCTTCCTTTTACAAGGGAAGCTGCCTGTTTTGCCATCGCCGTGGCGATGTTGTTCACACAGCCCACCGTGGGGATAATCCATATCTCGTTGCGCACCCCCGCCTTGCCGTTCTCTCTCTCAAAACCCATGAAATATGCTTTTTCCGCAGCCTCCGCTTCCGGTTTCGCCCCCACGGGCTCATACGTATAGGTAAGCAGGTCGCCCAAGCCGGTTTTTACGTTATGGGTGTGTATCCATTCGCCCTTCGCCACCCCGGCTGTAGTATATCCGATGGGGCAGCCGTATTTTATGACGGGTGTTTTCTCCTCCATATCACACAGAGCCACTTTATGTCCGGCAGGCACGTCGGTAACGGCTTCGATTTCCCCGCCGTCCACTGCGAACTTATCGCCCTGCTTTAATTCCTCAACCGCTACCGCCACATTATCCTCTTTATGGATTTTAATGATTTTTGCCATATGCGTCTCCTGTCCTATTTTACGAAATTCTTTTCCATGGCTTTACGCATTCCAAGCTCCCTGATTTCAGCCAAATAAGCGGAAACTTGCGCTGTCAGTCCGTCCACTTTTGTCAGGTCCTGTCCGAAGAATTCTTCATTGGATAAGAAAGCGTTTACAAATTCCGCCGTATCCCCGGTGCTGTTTTCCGCAAAAAACCGGAGCACCGCTTCATCATCCAAAATCTTATATTCTTCTTCCCCACGCTTACCGATTAAAGCCTTATCCCTGATTTCGCTGCCTGTATAGAATGCCATCAAAGCCGCGAGGGAGAAGGTCAGGTGCTCCGGCAGTTTTCCGGTCTTTTCCACATATCCCAAAAAGCTGGGCATACACCTTGCACGCCATTTGGATACGGAATTCAGCGCAATGGATAACAGCGCATGTTTTACATAAGGATTGTTGAACCTGGTTACTACGGCTTCCGCAAATTCCTTAAGCTCTTTTTCCGGAAGGGTCAGGGTCGGAATCACTTCGTCATAAACGGTATGGTACATAAAATCATAAACCAGTTTGTCTTCCATGGACTGCAGCACATAATCGTTGCCCGCAAGATAGGATGCCAGCACGAATGACGTATGCGCCCCGTTTAAAATCCTTACCTTCCTTTGTTTGTACGGCTTCTGGTTATCGGTGAAAATAACGGGAAGTCCTGCTTTTACAAGCGGAAGTTCATCGGAAATATCCTTTTCGCTTTCGATAACCCAAAGGGCAAACGGCTCACCCGTCACGATTAAATCGTCTTCATACCCGAATTGCTCCCACAATTCCTTTTCCTCATCCTTCGGATAACCGGTAATGATGCGGTCCACCAAAGTGGAGCAGAATACACATGCGTCGTTTAACCATGCCTTAAAACCGTCTTCCAGCTTCCATAAATCCGCCAGTTTCATCACGCATTCCTTTAAACGGATGCCGTTATCGTCAATCAGTTCCACGGGCAGCATCACAAGCCCTTTGTCTGCCGCACCGTTAAAATGTTTGTATCTTTCATATAAAAATTTCGCCAGTTTCCCCGGATAACTATGGGGCGGCTCCATCTCCAGCCTGTCCGTATCGTCGTATACGATTCCGGCCTCGGTCGTATTGGAAACGATGAAACGAAGGGAATCCAGTTTCGCATATTCGCTGTATTTACCATATTCCTCATGGGCAGCCACGGCATCCGTCACGCTGGTGATAATGCGGTTTTGCACCGCTGCCTTGCCGTCCACGATTCCGCGCAGGGAAACCGTATACTGGCACTCCTGCTTATGTAACCGGTCCAAAGTACCGAATTCAATCGGCTTTACCAGAACAATATCGCCGTCAAAGTATCCCTTCTCGTTTGCTATGTCTATCATGTAATCCACGAACCCCCGGAGAAAATTCCCCTCCCCGAACTGCAGCACTTTCACGGGTCTTTCTTTCTTCTTCGTCAACGCTTTGTTCAACAATTCCATCTTCCTACACCTTTCCCTTCCCATATGTTTACGGCTTTATGAAAGCCCTTACATTTACAAGTTTACAACGTTTTTCCGCCATAGTCAATAGTTTTTTTGTCTATTTCCTATACATTTTAAAATATTCTTGAATTTAATTAATGACTATTGTATAATAGTTTTGAATTCACGGATGTAACCATTTACACAAAATGTTTCACCGCAGCTGAAAATACAATGTATAGGGTTTCATTACCGTCTTACTCTTTGGAAAGTGAATCCCGTAATCATCCGGGGAATTTTACAGGACAAACCCGTGCCTGCCCCACTGCGGGAGCCAGGCAGGAATGGAGGAGATATATGACCATTTACGACATTTCCAAAATGGCCGGTGTTTCCATTGCCACCGTTTCCCGCGTGCTCAATGGCAACACAAACGTGACACCCAAGACAAAGAAAAAGGTTTTGGACATCATCGAACAAAGCGGCTATACCCCCAATGCATTTGCAAGGGGGCTTGGCTTGAATTCCATGAATACCATCGGAATCCTGTGTGCGGATTCTTCCGACCTTTATCTTGCAAAGGCTATTTACCACATTGAGCGCAACCTGCGCGCCGGCGGCTATAATTCGATTTTATGCTGCACCGGTTATGATCTGGAAAATAAGAAAAATTCCTTAAACCTGATTATTTCGCAAAAAGTGGACAGCGTCATTATGGTAGGTTCCAGTTTCATAGAATCCCGGGACGCCGACAACCAGTATATCCGGGATGCCGCGTCCCAGGTTCCGATTATGCTTTTAAACGCGGATTTTGACTGCCCGAACGTATACTGCACGCTCTGCGATGATTTCAAGGCGATGCAGGAGGTAACATTAAACCTGATTGACTCCGGCATACAGGATATCCTTTACCTCTACAATTCCAAATCATACAGCGGCATGAAGAAGCTGACCGGCTGCCAGTCCGCCTTCCTCATGCGCGACCTGCCCCTGGACAAAAAATACCAGCAGCTTTTTTCCGGCAGCAGGGACGACATCGACGGGGTCTGCCGGTTTTTAAACCAGTTAAGGGAGAAAGGGCTTTCTTTCCGTGCCGTCATCTGTGCGGAAGATATGCTCGCCATTGCGGCGGTAAAATATGCCCGTATGAACCGTTTGGAAATCCCTGCCGACCTGTCCGTCATCGGATACAACAACTCCCTGCTCACCATATGCAGCGAGCCGGAACTGACTTCCGTGGATAACCGTTTGGAAAGCATCTGCCAGCAACTGGTAAAAACGCTGATCGATACGCTGGGCGGCAACGAAATGCCGCAGAAAACCATCTTTTCCGGCGAACTGGTGAAACGGGGAACAACCGCTTTTTAGTATTCTGCCGCTTTCAAACAGACATGGATGTATCATTTTATACTTTATTCACTATATATTATTTTATCTTTTATGGGAAAAGGAGGATGAACCCCAATGAAAAACTTTATGGACCGGGACTTTATGTTAAACAGTCCCACGGCACAGAAACTTTACCACGAATATGCGGAAAAAACGCCTATCCTGGACTACCACTGCCACATCAATCCGCAGGAGATTGCACAGGACAGGCAGTTTGAAAACATCACGCAGGTATGGCTGGGCGGCGACCACTACAAATGGCGCCTGATGCGCTCCTGCGGCGTGGACGAACACTACATCACGGGAGATGCGCCGGACAAGGAGAAATTCTTAAAATGGGCGGAAGTCCTCGGCAAAGCCATCGGCAACCCTTTATTCCACTGGAGCCATTTGGAGCTGCAGCGCTATTTCGGATACAACGGCGTCCTGAACAAAAACACGGCAGAGGAAGTATGGGAGCTTTGCAACAAAAAACTGGCAGACCCTTCCATGAGCGTGCGTTCCCTGATTAAAAAGTCAGGCGTAACCTTAATCTGCACCACGGACGATCCCGTGGACAGTTTGGAATGGCATAAACAGATTGCGGAGGATGCTTCCTTTGACGTACAGGTGCTTCCCGCATGGAGACCGGACAAGGCGATGAACCTGGAAAAACCCGAATATCCGGATTACCTCTCAAAGCTCTCCGAAACAAGCGGGATTACGGTAAACTCCTTCCAAACACTGAAGGAAGCCCTTGCAAAGCGCATGGATTTCTTTGCTGCCATGGGATGCTGCGTATCCGACCATGCGCTGGAATACGTTATGTACGCTCCCGCTTCCGATGAGGAAATCGAAGCCATTTTTACAAAAAGATTCCGGGCGGCATCCGGTGATGCCATCACCAAAGAGGAAGAACTAAAATTCAAAACCGCCTTTATGCTTTTCGTTGGCAGCGAATACCATAAGCGCAACTGGGTCATGCAGCTCCACTACGGGGCAAAGCGCGACAACAATAAGAACATGTATGCGAAACTCGGTCCCGACACCGGCTACGACTGCATCAATAACTATGCGCCGTCCTCCCAGACCGCCGATTTCCTGAATGCGATGGAAGAAAACAAGGCGCTTCCCAAGACCATTATTTACAGCCTGAATCCCAACGACAATGCCGCCATCGGCACCATCCTTGGCTGTTTCCAGGATTCCACCGTGGCAGCAAAAATCCAACAGGGAAGCGCATGGTGGTTCAATGACCATAAACAGGGCATGACCGACCAGTTGACCTCCCTTGCAAATTTGGGGAACCTCTCCGGCTTCGTCGGAATGCTGACGGATTCCAGGAGTTTCCTCTCCTATACCAGACATGAATACTTCCGCCGCATTTTATGCAACTTCATCGGCGGACTGGTGGAAAACGGGGAATTCCCCTGCGATATGGATATCCTGTCCGAAATCGTGACCGATATTTCCTACCGCAATGCGGTCCGCTATTTCGGATTCCGCCTTTAATCCGGGCAGGAAAAGGGCCGGCCGCGGCAGCTATCAGGATAGCTGCCGTGCCCGGTCCTTTTTCATCCTGTCCAACCGTTCCTTTGACTTTAAAACCCCTCCACCCTCCTCTGCTTTCTCATTTCCCGTCTTTTCATCCCTGCTTCCCATTCCGCTTTTTCTGCCTCTGTCTCAATAACCAGCCCCGGTACCCTTACAGGATTTCCGTCCGCATCCACCGCAACCAGCGTCAGATAAGCCCTGTTGATAGGCTTTCTGGTTCCGTCCAGGCTTTCCACATAAGTGTCCACCCGTACTTCCATGGAAGTCTTACCGACAAATGTCACTCTCCCAACCAGTACAATCAGGTCTTTTAAGTAAGCGCCCCGGATAAACCTTAAATTGTCAACGGAAGCCGTTATGACATCCTGCTGTGCATGCCTGATACCGACAAGCCCTGCCAATTCGTCAATCCACTCCATTAATTTTCCGCCGAATAATCTTCCGGCACCGTTTAAATGCTCCGGGCGCACCTGATATACCTGTTCGATTCTGGATTCCTCCACTTTTTTTTCCATTTTATTTCCCTTCTTTCCGACAAGAACCGTTTATTTTTAAGTTTACACAACAGAAAACATGGAAACAACCGCAGATACAGTGTTGGCTATTCCATGCATAATCCAGCCCGGCAGAATGGAACCGTCTGCTTTTTCTTCATTTATATATCCCATTATCCATGCCGATGCTCCCGTAAAAACAGTCACGGTAACCGTTTTGACGTTTCCGGTTCCAACAAGGAAAAAGAACATTCCTCCATGCAATGTGCCAAATAAAACGCTCTGAATTATATTTGCACTCCAAAACCCCAATTTATTTTTCAGTCTTTTCAGAAGAAAACCCCGAAATAAAATTTCTTCAGGAAATGCCGTATTAAAAAAAGCATAAACAAAAACTGCCGGAAGCGCTTTCACACCCATCCCCCTAAATTCCGCCGTTGCTGTTTGAGTTCCTTTCAGCATATAAAAAAGGAATATCGACAATAGTAAAAAAGGCATTGCCGTACATACCGTCATTTTTACCGTACCTGCCCTGTTCCCTTTTTCAACCTTTTTTATACCCGTCCATTGCGTAAACGTTATCTCCCCCTTAACCGTAGCCAGCCACCAAATAAACGGCAGTAAAGCAAACAGGATAGTCTCAATGACACTGCTTATTACCTTGTCAATAAATAAACCCATTTCTTCCCTCATATATTTTTTTCATCTTATACCGCAATTATATCATACTTATGCCAATATTACTTTTGTTTTTTCCCTTTTTCCTTCTTCCTATATCCAATTTCCGCAACAGTTCCGCCTGCAATGTTACCAATTTCCGCGTATCCCCAAAAGAAACACTATCTCTTTTCCCGCTTATCATGTATAATACATATATTACAATACATACGGATACCCCGTCAATGAAAGGAACCGCCCATGTCTGAATTACAGCCGCAACAGGAAATCCTTACTTTTGAACAATACCGGAGCCTTCCCGATTATCCAAGGGCAGAAGTCTTCGGCGGACAGTTGCGTTATCTGCCCGCCACTTCCAGGATACACCGCGCCATCCGGTCGGAACTTACGGAACGGCTTTGTTCCTATGCCAGCCAGAAACAGGAAGACTGCGAAGTGATTCCCGCGCCGTTTGACGTCGTCCTGACCAAACAGCCCCTTACCATTGTCCACCCGGACATCATGGTCGTGTGTAACCGGCACAAACTGTCCGGAACCCTCTGCATGGGAACCCCTGATTTCATTATGGAAATCGCATCCCCCGCCAATGCCGCAGACGTTTATGTCCGCAAACTTCACTGCTATTATGAACACGGCGTACATGAATACTGGATTGTAGACCCGAAAAGGCGGAGCGTGTCCGTAAACTATTTTAAGGGAAACCTCTTTCATGTCCCTTATACCTTCGATTCCATTATCAAAGTCAACTTGTTTGACGATTTATACATCAATTTTTCCAACATCGCCACATTCCTTAATTTATAAGGAGCCGTGCGCCAATCACTTTGCAGTTTTCCCTGTCTTAGCCGGTAAATACAAGGCGGCAGTTTCCATTATTTTTCCGCCTGGCTGTTTTCCGTCAGGTTCCGCATCCAGCCTTCCCTGCCAAACACGCACCCGGCAATCAGAAGCCGTACCACTTCCTCCTGAGACAAAATAAAATAGACCCAATAAACCGGCAGTCTCCATACAAATGCCCCCAAATACGCCAAAGGAACGCCAAACACCCATGTCCCTATACAGTCGATGGCAAACGTATACTTCGTATTTCCGCCGCTTCGGAGAATTCCTCCCGCCAAAATCATGTTCAGGATTTTGGCAAAAATCACCAATGCCAACGCATAAACCAAATACTGCGCAAGCCCTGCCACCTCCGGCTCAATGTCAAACAGCCGCACATACTGCCCAGCCAGAACGAAAAGCAGCGCCGCCACGGCAACGGAACCTGCGAATCCTACTTTCATCAGGTATTTGGATACTTTCCGCGCCTCCTCCCTTTCGTTCCTCCCCAGCCGTTTTCCGACCATAACGCCTGCTGCCGAGGATACCCCTTGGAACATCCCGATAAACATTCCCATCAGGGGATTCAAAAGCACGGTTGCCGCCAAAGCCGCCGTCCCCATCCTGCCGTAAACAGCCGCATAAATATTTTCCCCAATGCTCCAACTGAATTCATCCAGGAGAATCGGCAGGACAATAACGGATATTTTCCCCAAAAATCCCATATCCAAACTTCCTGGCAAAACAAGATACACCACTCTGCGCCTTTTATAGTAAACCATCACCGCAACCAGTACCGCACATTCCACGCTCCTTGCGGCAAGTGTCCCGTACCCCGCCCCCATAAGCCCCATCACCGGCATCCCGATTTTTCCGAAAATAAAAATATAGTTTAGGAAAATATTTACCCCCATGCTGAGCAAACCAGCATACATGGGCGGTTTGCTGCGCCCGGAACTCCTAAGGTATGCCGAAACCATAAGTGTAACCGTCATCGGTAAGAAGCTGGCGCCGACAATCCGCAGATACTTCCCTGCCAAAGCCACGGTCTCCAAATCCGTGGAATAAATCCCCATAATCTTCTCCGGTACCAAAACCGAAGGCAGTAAAAACAGGAGCATTACCAAAAGCCCGATATACAGGCAGTAGAAGAAACTCCTGCTTTTTCCCTCCTCCTCCCCCGCGCCGTGGTACTGTGCCACCAAAATCGATGCGACTGCCGCAACGGAAGAAACCGTCACCATCGCCAACCCGGAAAACTTAGCGCCCAGCCCGCTTCCCGCAATGCTCACCGTCCCTAACCTCCCGACCATCAACTGGTCCACCAGCCCGTAAGATGCCTGGAATATACATTGCAGCGTAACCGGAAGCCCTATTTCCATCATTTCCCTAAAATATCCTTGAATCCCTGTTCCATCCATTTCTTTTTTTCCGTCTTCTTTTCTGTCCGCTTTTTTTCTGTCCATTTCTTTTCCGTCCATTTCCGTCCTGTCCTTTCCACCCATATCCTTTTTCCCCATACATTATGACATTCTCTTTTTCCGCCCGTACCTTCTTTCCTTTCTTTTAAAATCATATCCCTGCATTCCACAAACCACAATAGGTTAATCGCGTAACCCTTTCCAAAAAACATACGGAATTTTCGTCATATTCCACAAATTTTCCCATTGCATGGGGCTGGGCATAAAAAAAGAATGCAAAGGCAGTTTCCCTTTCATTCCTTTTCATCACCCTGTCCGGTTATTCCATCACGGCAAAAGCATCAAAATACGCTGCCCGGCATCAAAGAACCCTGCCAACGCTCTCCCGCTCCACAAGTGCAACACCCACCAGTTCCGACCTTCCCCTCCCCCCTTCCATCAGTTCCTCCAAAAGCCTTACCGCCATTCCCGCCCGTTCTTCCAAATCCTGCTTTACCGTGGTTAATGCCGGACTCACCATCCCACCTGCCGGAATACCGTCAAATCCCATCACCGATACATCCTTCGGTATCTCCACACCCCGGTCCTGCAAAACCCGCATAAATTCAATGGCATACAAATCCGAAGCGCAAAACACCGCCGTATATCCTTTCTGCCCAACAAAATACGTCCCGCAAATCCGGTTCATATCCTTAAGCCGTTCTTCCCGGTAACAACTGACCAGTTGGTAGTCCCCATCCCCGCATACAACACCCTTTTCCCGGAAAACCCTGCACATTCCCTTATACCGGTCCAAATCGCATTCTTCCTTGTTGTCCGCAAGATACATTACCTTCCGGTGCCCCTTTTCCCACAGATACCGTCCCGCCAGCTCCCCGCCTGCCAGGTTATCCAGTCCCGCATCGGAAAAGTGCTGCATCTGCTTTTTATAGGAATCCAGCACGACAAAAGGGATATGCATCCTGCTCCGCAGCGTTTCATAATCCTGCTCACAGTAACCAATCAGTACCAGCCCTGCCATGTTCCACATGGAAGCATACTGGACGACCCGTCCCATATCCTTTTCTTCCTGTATCATCATAAAATAATTTCTCTTTTTCAGTTCCTTGGAAAGACCGTTTAACACCCCGCTGACAAAAGGGTCTTCCAGCATCTTTCCTTCATACCGCTTATCGTCCGACAGTACGACACATACAATCCGCGACGTATTCTGTGCCAACAGTACCGCCGCCATATTGGGAATATAACCGCTTTCTTCCAGTTCCTGCTGGACCCTGCTTACAGTGGCTGCGGATATTTTTTTCGTCTTGCCGTGAATGACATTGGATACCGTCGCCGTGCTTACTCCCAAACGCTCCGCAATATCCTTAATCGTGACCCTCCTGTCTTCTTCCATTGCCTGCCGCTTCCTTTTTCCCTGTCCGTTTCCCTTTCCTTACGCTTCCTGCCCGGTTCCGCCGTAAAATGCAAAGTTATTCTTCCCGCTTTTCTTCACCTGGTACATGGCGTCATCCGCACAGACAATCAACTGCTCGATATCCGCCGCATCCGAAGGATAGGAGGCAATACCGATACTCCCGCATACCTTCCGGTCCTCCCCCGCCAGACAAAACGGCAGGGTAAAAATCTGGCGGCATTGGTATGCCGTTTTCTCCACAATCTTTCTTTGGTTGCTTTTCAGTATCATAATAAACTCGTCCCCTGCAAAACGGTAAGGAGTCAAAAGCTGCGACTGCATTCCCATCAGCCTTTCCGCCAACTGCTTTAACGCCTCATCCCCTGCCGTATGTCCGTATGTATCATTAATATGCTTAAAATCGTCAATATCCAGCATAAAAATCGTACACGGAACCTTTCCGCCAATCACGGTCTCCAAATCCTTCATGAACTTGCTCCGGTTCGGCAGCCCCGTAAGGAAATCGTGCAAAGAAGCGGATTCCATAATCCCCCTCGCCTGTTCCAGTTCTTCCAGCAGCCTCCTGCGTCTGATGTTGTCAAACATGACCCATGCCATAATTACCAGCATTGCCCCCACCAAAATGCTTCCCGGAATCAACACTTCCCTGTTTCTTTCCCAAAAATCCGGCTGGTGATTCACGATTACCGTTCCCTCCGGCAGCAGGGACATATCCAAATCAAATTTCTCCATCACCCGTTCGTCCACGCAGTATACGTTTGGGCTGTCCACCACGGCGATATTGCTGCTGTCCGCTCCCTGCATGATTTTCATGGAAATATCCGCCACGATCTCACCGGACTTATACATAGACACCATATTGCCGCCCAAAAGACCTTCCCCTACGCTCGCTTCTACCATCCGCATGGCAGGAACCCGCGCGTTGTTTACAATCATTTGGATGGCTTCCCGGTCGCTGTACTGTTTCCCGTTGGCATCTTCGGTCATAATGATATAAATCAGGATGCTGTCCTCCCCTACCTGACCGAGTTGCTGACGCAATTCGTTGCCGGACAGCTCGGAAGCATTGATTTCCGAAAATTCCATGTCGGGAAATTTTTCCGCACAAGCATAAAACGAACCGCGGTCTGCCTGCCCCGTTATGCTGTTATCCAGTATTGCAACGACTTTTTTTGCGTCCGGAAACAGTTTTCTCCCGAAATCAATGTTTTTCTCCAAAGATAACTGCTCCACCACACCGGTAATCAGCGGGTCCTTTGCCAGCTCCAGCGCCAGTTCCTCATTATTGACCCCTTCAAATACCAATGGAATCCCCTGGAACAGTTCCGCCCTATACTTTACCGCAAACAAAAGCGCCGCATCATCTCCCAAAATAACCACGTCATAAGGCTCCACTTTGGACATGCGGTACGCCAGTCCTTCGTAAAACTGCCGCTCCGAAACCTCGTCACTCACCCTCTTGGTATCCATAAATTCATAATCCAGCACCACCTCGGGTCCTATCCCTGCCTTGATGCCCTCAATCTGTATCTGCACCGCATCCCATGCATAGGAATAGGAGCTGATAAACAGCACCCGTCCCTTCACATCCGCCCCCACAGCCCGTACCTGCACCGCACGGATACCGGCTGCCATAAACAGGACCCCCACAATAAACCATAAAACCGCTTTCCATCTTTTTATCATATGATTTTCCCCAAAATATAATGCGCATATCAACTGATTACTATTATTTTACCATACTTCCGGGGTAATACAATCATTATATTTTACGGTTTGGGAACTTTTATTCCGCTCTATTTATTCCCAATCCCAAGTTCTGTTTTCCCTTCCGTCATGACAGCAAAATATGGGTAATATCCTTCTTTTATCTATCTATACTTATATATCATACGCAGAAAAGCCGTAAAATCCAATGTGGGATTTTACGGCTTTCACTTCCGGATATTCTGACACTTCTCTTATCCTATTCATTCAAAGGACTTTTCCGCATAACCATTCTTAAAATACAGGATTAGCAAATCCCCTGCGCCGTCATCGCATCCGCCACCTTAAGGAAGCCTGCAATGTTCGCGCCTGCCACATAATTGCCTTCCATTCCGTACTTCTTCGCGGCATCGTCCAGGTTATGGAAAATATTCACCATAATGTTCTGCAATTTGCTGTCCACTTCCTCAAAAGTCCAGCTAAGACGCTCGGAGTTCTGGCTCATCTCCAGTGCGGAAGTTGCCACACCGCCTGCATTCGCCGCCTTGCCGGGTGCAAACAGCACGCCGTTTGCCTGCAGGTATTCGGTAGCATCCATCGTGGTCGGCATATTTGCGCCTTCCGCTACCGCGATACATCCGTTTGCCACCAATGCCTTCGCATCATCCAGCAAAAGTTCGTTTTGGGTTGCACAGGGCAGCGCCACGTCACATTTCACGCTCCATACACCCCTGCCTTCATGGTACTGTGCACTGGGCCTTGCCGCCGCATATTCGGTCAGCCTTGCACGTTTTACTTCTTTTACTTCCTTCAAAAGAGCCACATCGATTCCTTCGGGATCGTATATCCAGCCCGTGGAATCGGATACGGTCACTACTTTTGCGCCAAGCTGCTGTGCTTTCTGGCATGCGTAGATTGCCACGTTACCGGAACCGGAAATGACAACGGTCTTACCATTGATGTCATGCCCGTTGCATTTTAACATTTCCGCAGTCAGGTACAAAAGACCGTAACCAGTAGCTTCCGTCCTTGCCAAAGAACCGCCGTAAGATAATCCCTTACCGGTCAGGACGCCTTCATACACGCCCTTAATCCTTTTATACTGTCCGTACATAAAGCCGATTTCCCTTGCTCCCGTACCGATATCACCGGCAGGAACATCCGTGTCAGCTCCTATGTACTTGCTTAACTCCGTCATAAAGCTTTGGCAGAATGCCATCACTTCCCTGTCCGATTTGCCCTTGGGGTCGAAATCGGAACCACCCTTGCCGCCGCCGATGGGAAGCCCTGTCAGGGAGTTTTTGAAAATCTGCTCAAAGCCAAGGAATTTAATGATTCCAAGGTTTACGCTGGGATGCAGCCTTAAACCGCCCTTGTAAGGTCCGATGGCGCTGTTGAACTGTACGCGGAACGCATTGTTCACCTGAACCTGTCCCTTGTCATCCACCCACGGAACACGGAACAGCAACTGACGCTCCGGCGTTACCAGCCTTTCCAAAAGCGCATCTTTCCGGTATGCCTCCTCATTTGCCTCAATGACCACACGGAGGGATTCCAATACTTCTTTTACCGCCTGATGGAATTCCGGCTGTGCGGGATTCTTTTCCACTACTAAATCAAATACCTCATCAACATATGACATTTTCCATGTCCTCCTTTATTGTTATCTGTTAACCGTCTGTCCCATAACAGTCATTCCTACGCCCAAAGGGCTTTCCTGCATGTCCACGTAATATTATATAATGCCGGAACTGATTGCACAAGACACTTTAGGCAATTAAACCGTAAAAGTTTTGTAAAAGATTTCCGCTGTTTTTTATACAAATTGTACAATAATACATGTATACAATCTATGGTGCTGTCAGAAAAGCACGCTTAAAGGCTCACAGGTATTTCTTCAACCGTTCGATATTTTTTTCCTCAAAATCCATCAGTTCCTTTGCAATTTCCAAAGAAAACATGCCCGCCCGCTCGTGGTGGTTCAATGCCTTGCACATATCGGTAATTCCCCGGTTGCTTCCCTGTATCATCAGTTCCGCAATATGGCTGGTACTCGTATTAAACAGCGTGTTGGAGTGGATTCCCCCTACCAGCATCATTTGGCTGACATTGTTCGTCCGGTAAGGCTCCGCCTTTCCCTCCAGGATTTTGTCCAGCGCCTTATTATGGATTTCCGAATATTTCAAGGATTGTCTGGATAACTGTACCGCCAAATCATCATCGTATACCTTTTCGCTGATGGTATCGATTGCCTTCATCGCCATCTCCGTATTTTTCTGCACTTCCCGCAGGATTTCCGCATCATCCCTCTTCATGTTTCTGTCTCCTTTTCTTTATTCCGAATCCGATTTTTCCATGCATGGAAAAAAGGTGCAGGCACACGTTCTTTCCGTGCCTACACCTTATATTTTTACCAATCAGATTCCATCTATACCTGTCCGCACCCGTATATGGAAAATATTTATTCCACAAAATCGGATTTCACGAAAGCCGTCTGCCCGTTATACTTCACCCTCGTCCAGCCGTCCGCCTGTTTCATCACAAGTTCCAGCTTATCCCCTTCATAAGCAAGACCCAGTTTCTCCCCGTCCTCGCTTGCCGATTTCCTGACATTAACGCTCGTCTTCACGGTTACGGTATCTCCGGTACCAGTGGATGAGGATGTGCTCTGTGTCTGGGTTTCTGCGGGTTTTGGCGTTTCCGCCGGTGTTGCGGCATTGCCGCCTCCGTCATTGGATGCCAGTTCCCCGGTTACTTTTTCCAGATATTCGCTCTTTATGAAAGCGTCTTTTCCCTCAAACGTGATTTTGCTCCATCCGTTTCCCCGTTCTTCCAAAAGGGGAAATTCATCGCCAACCTGTGCTTTCCCTACTTTATCCGCAGTTTCGCTGTCCGAACTTCTGACGTTTACCACCGAAGTCGCTTTTACCGTCGCTGCCACGCTCACCGGCGTCTCTGCCTGCGTTTCCTCCGGCGCCTGCGCCGTTTCGGTTCCGCCTTCTTCCGCTGCGGCTTCCTGTGCCGCTTCCTCCTGCTGTTTCACCGCTTCGTCCTCCGCCTTCGCCAAAGCCTCACCGACGGAAACATCAACCCGTTCCGACAAATCCGTCAGGTATGCCCTAAGTTCCTCATCGGAAGCAAGCATATCATTGTATTCCACCGTAATCCGGTTATTCAAATCTACCACGTCATCCTGTAAGGACACATCCGTGATGTACTGCAATTCAATGGAATTTACCACACCTTCATTGATGTAACACTCGCCGTTTTCATCGGTACAGACATAAAATGCCTGCATACCGGGTACCAGCCGTTCATACTCGGTAAACTTCATCTTTGAGTAAACATATGCGATATAAGAATCCTCTACCGGTCCCTTCTTCGTATAAACCGTCAGCTCCGGATAGGAATCAATGTATTTTCCCATTTCACGGATTCTTAACTTTTCCTTTTCTTCCATAAATTCATTAATGGAAACCACGGTATCCACATCGCCCTGCGCCACCGCTTCATAATACCTGCTGATTAACGCGTTGACTTCCGGATAAGCATTTTCCTCCAGTTCAAGCTGGGGCACCGCTTCCGCCTCCTGCGCCTGCTCCTGGATGGGTTCCACTTTCTGTCCGGGGATATCCGCCATCTGCGCCTCTACTTCCTCTGCAGCCTTCCGGTTTGCACCGACCGCCACAAAAACCGTTACCGCGACACAGACCAAAAGGATTACCGGCATCACAATCTTGGCATGTTCCGATATCCATTCCCTCATATCCTCGATTCTGTCCCTAATACTCCTATTGTCCATAGATGATAAATATCCTTTCCATCCTTTCCGCATTACCTTCAGAGTGATGTAATGCACCCGGCAGGAATCGAACCTGCATTAAAGGCGTCGGAGGCCTCCGTTCTATCCATTAGACTACGAGTGCATAAAAAATATTACTTATTCAAATATTACAAATTTGTTACATCACTCTGAACATAATATCACATTCGCATCGGATTGTCTAGTGTACTTTTTGGAAATCCTTAAAAAATTTTTTCCAGTTTTCTGTTTTTACCGGAAAAGTGATAAACAGAATTCGTCAAAACATCTTCCGGTTCCACCTGCGTGGCATTGATTTCGCAGACCATTTTCCAAAGTCCGAAGGCATCCTCCCCTTTTCCTTCCGGGACTAATATGACTTCGTGGATGGAACTTGGCAGGACATAAAAACCGCACCCGAACGTATCCGCAATCCGTTCCAGCACCCCTTCATAAAGCAAGACTGCCGCACCGAACAGTTTTTCCCGGTTACCCAGCACATACATTTTGGATTTTAGCCCGTTTCCGTCCCCGGCGGCACTGAAAAGCCCGCCGTCACCCGACCGGTCATCTTTTTTCCCGCAGGTATCCCGCACAAAAATTTCCTGCATCATCTCCTCGATGGAAAGCAGGCGGGGCGGCAGAATGCGCGGCGTGTTCTTCCCCGCATCTTTTAACAGCCGTTCTTCCGTAATATTCCAGACATTTAAATGACTGTTGTATACCAATATGGTGGCGCTCTCCATCCCCGCTTTTGGTACATGGCAGTAGAATGTAACCGCCATGTCCAGGAAACGGATATGGGGTACCTGTCCCAGCAGCTCGCGGTTATTTTCGTAACTGATGAGTTTATATACCACCCGGTCCTTCATGATACCGTAATCGAGAAAAAATCCGATGTCCATATTTCCCTCCAGTCGGCTTTCTTCATAAATGTGGTACACTTCTTCCATGACCCCGCCAAAGGTCCCGCCCTTCTCATATGTCTCATACAGCCCGTCCAAATATATGTTCGGCGAAACATTCCTCCCTTTTTCCGTAACCATGATACCATGCAGAACCACCCCATTGTTTTTCACGGTTTCCTTTATACTCACGTTTACCCCTTCCCCCGCGTAAAGAGCGAGGTTCTTTTTTACTTTGCCGCAAAATTCCATAATCTCCATTCTTCTACCTCCCATTTGTTTTTATATACCCGCGCGCCGGGCACCCGTCAGCTCTGCTGACATCCTTCCTTGAGGTGCCCGTGTGAAATCGAGCAGGGGAAATCTTTTCCCCTGCTCCGCGTGCCCCATGCGCCGCATAGCGGCATAATTCCTCTGCATGGGGCTGCGCATAAAAAAAGACAACAGAAATCACTTTCCATTGTCTTATCAGGCTATATCGAAACAATACTTACAAAACCTACTTATACCCTTGAGAGATATTCTCCTGTCCTCGTATCGATTTTAATTACGTCACCCTGATTTACGAATAAAGGAACATAAACCGTTGCCCCGGTTTCCACCACGGCAGGCTTGGAAGCGCCGGTTGCGGTATCGCCCTTAAAGCCGGGCTCCGTCTCCGTAATCTCCAGTTCCACGAACAGCGGCGGCTCGATTGCGAATACGCTCCCATTGTGGGAACACATCTTCACCATTTCATTTTCTTTCACGAATTTGAGCGTATCGCCAACCGAATCCGCATTCAGGGCTATCTGCTCATAATTCTCAACATCCATGAAATTGTATAAATCACCGTCCGAATATAAGTACTGCATATCTTTCCGATCAATACGTGCCTGCGGGCATTTTTCCGTGGGGCGGAACGTTTTCTCCACCACACCGCCGCTCTTAATGTTTTTCAGTTTCGTCCTTACGAACGCAGCTCCCTTTCCGGGTTTTACGTGCTGGAATTCAATAATCTGGAAAATATTATTATCTAATTCAATCGTAATACCATTCCTGAAATCACCTGCAGAAATCATAAAATATTCCTCCTCAAATTTTTCACGTTATCATTCTCATCTAGTTTATACTAAAAAGATGCATTTTTCAACTACTTTTTCAAACAAAAATCAATTGCTTCCAAATATCCTTCCAGGCCGTGCCCGTAAATCTGTTTGTCACACACGGGAGCCGTCACCGAAACCTTGCGGAAATCCTCTCTTTTGGTAATGTCGGAAATATGGATTTCCACCTTCGGCACCGTGATGCTGGCAAGGGCATCCCGGATGGCATAGCTGTAATGGGTAAAAGCGCCCGGATTGATGATAATGCCCTCCGTACCGTCAAAATAAGAATCCTGAATCCGGTCAATGATGGCGCCCTCATGGTTGCTTTGGAACACTTCAATCTGGCAGCCCGTCTCCTGTCCCTTTTTGGCAATCATCCCCAACAGGTAGTCATAATCCTGGGTGCCGTATACGCTTTTTTCCCGGATTCCCAAAAAATTCAGGTTCGGTCCGTTTATCACCAACAATTTCATCCTTTTCCCTTCCTTCCCGTCCGCGCCTTCCCTCTTCCGTCTTTCTTCCAGTTTTTCCCCGATTTCATCCAAAATTCCGTCGTATTCCCTGTCGTCCACATCGACTGTGATATCCGCCGCATCTTCGTACACGCCGGAGCGTTCTTCCAACAGTTTCCGCACTTTTTCCTCCGGATGCTCTCCGCGCAGCAGGGGCCTTGTCGTATCGGAAGCCAGCCGTTCACACACCGTCTCCGCCCGAACCCTGAGGTAAACCACGGTTCCGAGCTGTCTTAACAGTTCCCGGTTTTTTTCACGCAAAGGCAGCCCGCCGCCCGTAGCTATAATCCTCCCGTCCGGCTCCCCAAGCAGCTTTTCCAGGCATTCCGTTTCCATGTCACGGAATCCTTCTTCCCCAAACCGTCCAAAAATCTCCGACACCGTCATCCCGTTTTGTTTCTCGATCCATTTATCCGTATCCGTCACGGTTCTGCGCAGCCGGTAGGAAAGCCGTACCGCCGTACTGCTTTTACCGCTTCCCATAAATCCGATAAATATAATATTATCCTTCATTTAGATACCCATTTCTCCCTTCATCCTGCCGTACACTGCAAGCGCGTCCTCCTCCGGCACGGTAATGCCGTTCCAAAGCTCATAGGCAATGACGCCCTGGTATAACAGCATCTTTAAGCCGTGGAATGCCTGTCCGCCTTCCGCACGCACAAGCGACATGAATTTCGTTTCCGACGGACGGTAAATCAGGTCAAACCCCGTATGAATCTTTTGGTAAAATCCCACATCCCCGATAACCACATCCTCCACATGGGGATAAAGTCCCACGCTGGTTGCCTGTATGGCAAGGTATTTCCTGTCTGCCGGTATCTTTCCATGGTCCCGTGTCCGCATAGGCACGATGCATTCCCTGCCGGATGCGCGGTTTACCTCCTCCGCAACCTGCCATGCCTTTTCCGGCGTCCGGTTTAACAGGTATACCTTTGCCGCCTGTTTGGATGCGCAAAGGAATGCTACCGCCCTTGCCGCCCCTCCGGCGCCTAAAAGTATGATTTCCTCCCCTTCCAAACGGATTCCCTCGCTGCACATGGCACGGTACAATCCCATCATATCGGTATTATAACCTTTGTATCCGCCATCCGTCCGCACCAGGGTATTGACCGCCCCAATCTGCGCCGCCATCCCGTCCACCGCCTTTAAACAGCCGGTGACTTCTTCCTTATAAGGCACCGTCACATTCAGTCCGAGAATATTCAGAGCATACGCCCCTTCCACCGCCCTGCCCAACTGTCCGTGCTCCACATGAAAAGGAACGTAAACCAGGTTACGTCCTTCTTTTTCCGCCAAAGTATTGTGTATGACCGGCGACATGGTATGTTCCACCGGATTGCCGATTAAGCCGCACAGTCTGGTATGCCCGTCAATCTGCCGCATCCGCTACCGCCCCTTTCCGCTGTTTTCTTTTTTATTCTACTTATTTTATTTATTTTTCTTATTATTAAAATTATCAGAATTGTTAAAATACTGCTTCTTATAAAAATAAAGTACGATTTTCTCCAAATACCGTTTGAGAACAATCTGTATTTCTTCCTTCGGATGGATGGGTTTCACAAGAAATGTACGTATCCCCGCCTTTTTTGCTCCCCATATGTCGGTAAATAGCTGGTCGCCCACAAACAGCGTGTTTTTCCTGTCCGTGTGCATCCGCTCCATCGCCCGGAAATAATTGGCGGTGGAAGGCTTCCCAGCTTTAAAGATATATGCAGCCCCCACCGCATCGTTAAACTTTTTCACCCGCGGTTCCTTGTTATTGGACAAAAGCATAATCCGGTAGCCGGTTTCCGTTAAACGCCGGAACAGAGCTATGCTCCTTTCATCCGCAGGCGCCCCATGGGGAACAAGCGTATTGTCGATATCGAAAATAATCCCACGGTACCCCTGGGCATACAATCCCCCGTAATCAATCCCATAAGCGGAATCCACATATTCATCCGGATAAAATCTCTGAAACATCCTGTGTCCTGCCTTACCATTTTGAATTTAAACCCTGTCCTTAAAGCGTATTTGAAACTTCTTTTCCGCAATTTTCAAACACGCTCCCATCCGACCTTATTTATCCAACACTTTTTTCAGTTCATCCATAAACGTGTTGATATCCTTAAATTCCCTGTACACGGAAGCAAACCTGACATAAGCCACCGCATCCAAATCCTTTAGCTTATTCATCACCAGCTCACCCACAACCTGGCTGGAGAGTTCCCGTTCTTCCATATTAAAAATTTCCGTCTCCACTTCCTCCACCAAACGGCTGATTTGGTTTGCACTCACCGGACGTTTATGACACGCCCGTAAAATGCCCGCCTCTATCTTGGAGCGGTCATATGCCTCCCTGTTGTTATCCTTCTTAATGACAATCAACGGGATTGTATCAATTTTTTCATACGTCGTAAAACGTTTGCCGCATACGTCGCAAACCCTCCGGCGCCGGATGGAATTATTATCCTCCGCCGGCCTGGAATCTATCACTCTTGTATTGTCATGTCCGCAAAAAGGGCATTTCATGCTTTCCTCATTTCTGCGCTGCTTTCCGTGCATACCGGGTTTGCGGTTGCAGCGCAGACACAAACCTGTTTCTTCTATCCAAAAACAACCCGAAAACAAGTACCATTCCTTACTTCCGCAGACTAAACTGCTCCACCTCCCCGTTCAGCGTAATTGCCTGTGCCGAAAGCTGTTCACTGGTAGCGGAAGTCTGCTCCGCCGTTGCCGAATTGGCAGTTACCACCCTGGAAATCTGTTCCACGCCTTTCTCGATTTCCTTCACGGATACCGCCTGCTTATCGGATGCCGTACGGATTTCGCCCACACCCATAAGAATATTGTCCAGTTCGTCCATTACTTTATTCATGGAATCCGCGGTTTCCTCCGTAATGTCGTTTCCTTTGCTTATTTCCGCCAAAGACGCCTCAATCAACTGTTTTGTCTTTACGGCAGACTGTGCGCTGTCCTCTGCCAGTTTCCGGATTTGTTCCGCCACCACCGCAAAACCCTTACCGGCTTCCCCTGCCCGCGCCGCCTCAATGGCAGCATTTAAGGAAAGAAGGTTTGTCTGGGAGGCAATATCTTCAATATCCGCGATAATATTATTAATTTCCTGGGAAGTATCCTTAATAGATTCCATGGCGCGCATCAGGTCTGCCATCTTCCTCCTGCTGATATCGGCTTCCCCGCCCACGCTTTTCGCATTATCATGCAGTCTGTCCGTGGCACGGCTGTTTTCCTCCACTTGCGCGGTTACGTCCGTTACCGTCGCAAGAAGCTGCTCAACGGCGGACGACTGGTTCGCCGCGCCTTCTGCCAACACCTGTGCGGAATTGGCAAGCTCCGTGGAACCGGATGCCACCTGGTCCGCCACGCTTTGGATATTGCCCAAAGAATTGCTGATATTGACCACCATGTCCCTAAGCTGGGTGAGTAACGGCTCATAATCACCCACATATTTTTCCCGGCATTCGGAACGCACGTCAAAGTTCCCGTCCTTAAATTCCGAAATGATACGGTACAGGTCATCGATAATCATTTTCAGGGAAGAAACGGTGATGCGGAAACACTCCGCCAGTTCCCCCAGTTCATCATCGGAATCATAGGTAATCTGCACACTGAAATCACCCTGGGACATCCGTTTTGCCGCATCCTCCAATTCCTTAACCGGCTGCACCAGTGAAAATATGACGGAACCCGAAACCTTCAACACCAAAATAAGGTTCCCGACGGCAATCACCACCAAAACACCGATTGCCACCATCCGCGCCGTCGGATACTTACTCAGCAGGCTCATCCCCAATATCCCCACGATTACCGTAAGTATGTATGCGGCCAGCATGGAGCCGAATACCGCCATGATTTTTTCCTTAATCTTCTTGCCCTTTAACTTTTCTTCTATCATTTTTCCAATCTCCTTTGGCAAACGGTATGCGGCTTCTTACCATGCCGCTTGTTTCCCTTTGCATTTTTCCTGAATATTTTATTCATTGTATCAAAATATATGTCTCCGGGCAATAATGAAACGGAAAAATTATGAAAATAATGCTGTCAGTTTGTTAAGATTTTCTTATCCAGCCTTTCTATTATTTCCCTGATGACACCCTCCCCGCCCTTTGCGGCGGCAACGTATTTCGCGGCGGCTTTTACCTGCGGGACGGCGTCTGCCGGACAGCAGCCGAACCCGACCATTTGAATGACTTCCAAATCGTTTACGTCATCCCCCACATAAACCACATCCTCAAGCCCGATCCGGTACTGCCTGCACAATTCCTTTATTGCCGACGCCTTATCCCTGCAGCCCGGTTTGTAGATATCCAGCTTTAATTTCTCCACACGGCGCCGGTTCAGTTCCACGTCCTCCCCTGTAATGACTCCCGTAAGAATACCCTTTCCCCGTAAAAACGAAAATCCCATGCCATCCTTCGTATTGAATTTTTTCAGTTCATCGCCATGTTCCGAATAATACATGCCGCCGTCCGTCAGGCAGCCGTCACAGTCCGTCAGGAACATCTTCACCCCGGACGGCATATCCCGTTCCTCTGCCCCAAACCCTTTCCGCTCCATCAATGCCCCGACAATAACCCAATCGTCCGGCTCATCCAGTTCGTATGCCGTGTCTTCTTCCATCTCATAAGTCTTTATGTTTCCTGATATGCGGTTTTGGTATGTTAACAGATTTTCTTTGGATGTAATATAGAACGCACCGTTTTCCATTAAATATCCGTCAAATTCCTGCCGCCTCGGACGGTGGAATACGTCATAATTTACCGGAACCGCCGTCCTGCCGTCCTCCCGCCAAAGAAACCGGCGCTGTCTCACCACGGATAACACGCTGTCCGTATCCGGCTGCCGGAAAAGGGCAAATCCCCCTTCCAAGTCCGAAGCCCTTAACATCGGCGACGTCGCCTGTACCAGTACGATATTGTCAAACCCGTACGCCCCGGCAAACTCAAGCATCGCCGTCTCCGTGGATGCCCGGTCGTCTGCCGATTGTCCGGAACGGTCCACTACCCTGATTTTCTCCCAAATTCCTTCCCCCGCTTCCTGCCGGAAACCTTCCGCCACTTCGCGGATCTTTGGACTGTCCGTGGCAATGTAAACCAAGTCAATGTCCTTACACTCACATGCCGCTTTTGCCGTCCAGTATAGCAGCGGCCTGCCGCAGATTGGTTTAATGTTTTTCAGGGGGATGGATTTACTCCCGCCCCTTACGGGAATGAATGCTATGTTCATGCTTCACCGACTCCTCATTATAATATTTGGGCAAAACTTTTAGTTTTGTTTTATCCACTTTTTGCCTTATCCATTTTATTTTTTACTTTTCCCCCATAAAACAGCAATGTAATCACGGCACAACCACACAAATAAAACAACAATGCCTCCCACTCTTTTTCCAGCCATACGTTTACAAAATAGAAAAATACTATTTCAACACAGATATAAAGAAAATTTTTTACCCATTTAACTTGAAATTTCTTAACAAAATAGCGTTCCGCAGACAAATACCAAAGTAATAATGTAAATATAGATGCCACCGAAAACGCCTTTGGCGTATGAAAGAAATAATATCCTGTATAATTTAATACCATACCCGTCAACAACATAATAGTTGAAATAACAAAATAATATTTCAACTGATTTAACACTTTATAGTACGTAAAAATAATTAAGTTAATACAACTGGATACCGCCACTCCAGGTAAAATAATTTTAAGATATTCCAATGCTCCGGCATAATCTGGCAAATACCAGTTAATGAACCAAACAAGTGGATAATAAGCCGCAGTCAAAAAGAATACAACTATGGAAATCATTGCCATAATATCAGAAAACTTTGACACCGCATTACGTTCTTCCAACCTTTTCAGGCTTGGCAGCATCACTGTGGAAATGGCATTTATAACTAACGAAATCATTCCTGTAATACTGTAAGAAAAAGCATATAAAGAATAAATTTCTATATTAAATAAAATTTCAACCATTTGACTGTCTAATACAAAAACAAAATGGGACACCTGAAATGCTGCCGTCAGTAAAATACCTGCGGAAAAATACCTGCGGATATCCGCCTTCTGTGACCGTAATGAAACAGCCTTTCCAAAAGTTATATCCCTGTATGTAACTACATAATACACCATCAATGCCGCATCCACCAAAATAACCGAAAAAATATAAACATATCCATTAGCAAGTTCCGCTTTCCAATTTGACAATATCATTATCACCAATAATGATGTGACCTGCATAACCGCCTGCATAACATTCCGGACTGTCAACTCCCTGAAACGCATTACCGCCTGCGAAATAAATTTGTAATAGGTTGATACATTTATAAAAAATGCATCAATCCCAATCATACAAAAAATATAACGCTCCATTCCGCCCAAAAAGCAGAAAGCCATCCCTGCTATCGTCAAAAAAACCAATATTTGAAATAAAATAAAAAATCTTGAAGTCCTCCGAAGTTTTGTTTTATCCAAATCTTCATACTTCTGTCCTGCATGAAGCAGGAGAACCCCGTCTGGAAATCCAAAATGAAACAACATTGCATATACTAAGTATAAGGTAAACATTTTGTAATATCCGTAATCAGTAACTCCCAAAAGCCGCGGTGCCAATAGCCACACCAACATTTTCGAAAAAAGCAATGCCATATTTCCAAAAACAACTAAAAAAATCCCGCCTATCGTACTTCCCTTTATTTTCCTAACCAGTTTCAAAATCAATGTTATTTCAACGTCCCTTCAATTCCAGCCTTTTCGTTCTTCTATTCTTCCACATCCGCAAAACATTTACAATGATAAGCAATTATAAACATTCCCATTAAAAACGCCGTTGTATATGGTTCCACCAAACTATGTACACACCATCCGAAAAAGGCTATGGAAATAGCTTTTACTGCTTCACTGTTCCTGTACTTCCACAACTTATTTCCAGCCATTATGATAATGCATATCCAAAACAGCAAATAAACGATTCCGCCTTGATGCAGAATCTCCATAAGTTGGTTATGCGAATGCACTGCCCAAAAATAATGCATTTTACGATCTTCGTCATATTCCATTCCGTATCCTACTAAAAATGAATTTAAAATAAGTCCCAGTTCCGCATTCCACACTGTTACCCTGGCTTCCAGTGACCTCCATTTCCCAAGAAAGTCATCAATCAGCCAACGAAACAGGTTTTGCATCTTTAAGACTATGATAAATATAAAAAAAAGGATCTGTATCATCCAATAACTGAAATAATTAAATATTTCAGTCCTTTTTCGGAATATCAGGTATACCACCGCCATCAGTAGCAATGTAATCACAATCCCTCCTGACCAAACCAACAATGCTGAGAAAAAAACAGCCGCCGTCAGCAAATATACCCTTATTTTTTTTCCACTGTAACTTTTATAAAGATACGCAAACATTAATGCTGGCAGAAAATATCTTGTATGCGTATTATAATATCCCAAAAACCAATTTAAGGTATATTTTGCCGACCGGTACAATCCGTCAGGAAATAATATTTCCGTCAACAAATTGATGTATATAATCAGTTCAAAACAAAACAACTGCGTTTCCAAAAATGCGGCTTTTCTGTCCTCAATCATATCATACAGCAATACAACACTTAAAATTGAAAACGCATTTACAATACAACTTTTTAGGTTTCCCTGCCAAACCAAAGTATTTAAAAATAAATACACTTCCATAATGACAAATGCCATAACCAGTTTTGTACACCTTTTCCTGAATAAGAAATACCAAATAAATATAATGGTAAAAGAAAGGATTCTCCAACCGTTAATCACAAAATCCAAAATTCCAAACTGTTCTAAATATCCTATTTTCAAATGCGGAAATGTCAGAAAAAAAATGAATACCCTATATAATAAATTTTCTGGCAGTTTGATAACAAATATATTTTTTTTCCGGTTCATATTTACAGTCCCATATAAACAGTTTCTATTTTTTCCACCGTTTTCCGTATATCATACTCTTTACTATTTACATGATTCATTGAGGCATTCCTATTTGCCTTTACACGGAATTTCATAATTTCTTCTGCCCATTTTTCTGCCCCTTCATTCAAAGATAGAAAACTGACATAATCCGTACACTGCACTTCCCTTGGAATACTATCAGAAAGCACACATGGAAGTCCTGATGCCTGCGCTTCCACTGCAACAATCCCAAACCCCTCATATTTTGATGGCATAACCAAAACATCCATTGCCTGCAATATGCAGGAAACATCCCTGCGCTCCCCGGCAAAAATAACTTTTCCCTCCAAATTGCTTTGCGAAACTAACAATTCCACATCCTTTCTTCCGTCTCCTTCCCCAACCAACAATAGTTCCACATTACATATATCAGCCAATTTCCTAAAAACCTCAATTAAAAACCGATGATTCTTTTCCGGCGCAAACCGTCCCACATGTCCAATTATAAAATTGTCCCCCAAATGATACTGCATACGGATTTTATCTCTTTCATGCTGACAGAACACAAATTTTCCAAAATCAATACCATTATAAATTATTTCAACACACCGAACATATTTGGAAGAAAAGATCCATTCTGCCGCCTTTTGGGAACATGCCAATTTTTTGTCTGCAAACCTGCATACGATTTTCCTGCAAACCATATACGCTGCTGCCCTGACTTTACCGTTACGATAGTCGCCACTCGCATGTGAATGCGCAATTACTTTACGTCCTAATAATTTCGATACTAAAAGATATTCTAATGCCGAAGCCGGATTTGACATATGGACATGTATGATTCGGTACTCAGGATGCTCTTTCAGCAGCTTAAGAAAACGAAAGACCCTTTTTATACGTTCCAATAATTTAGGACTTAACTCTTTTCCCAATGCATACTTCTTTCCTCCAAGTTTCCTAATTTCCTCCTCATAAAACTCCTGCACATCCCTAAAAACTATAAAATCAAATTGGATATTTCTTGCAATAACATGGCGGTAAACATTAATTACAAAACTTTCAATTCCACCGCTTCCCAGCTTCCCTATGACATGCAGTATCCTCGTCGGCTGTTTTTTCATCCTTCTCCCTTTAACCCTGTTCCGTATTATGATATTTCAGCTTGTCCCTCTGCTCCTGCTCAATCGGAAGAATCTCTTGTTTTTTCATGGTCATTGCCCTGTAAACAGCATCAAAGTCACGCACAAGCCTGCGCATTCCATCCGGTTCCAAAGAGGCCGCATGGTCTGTTCCTTTCCATGTACGGTCCAGCGTATAATGTCTTTCAAATACTTCCGCACCTAAGGCATACGCCGCAATATCTACTGCAATTCCCAAATGATGACCAGAAAATCCTATCTTCTTCACTCGTCCCCCATACTGTTCCTTCATCCGCTTTAATTCAAGAAGGGATACATCCTCAAAAGGCACCGGATATCCTGATACACAATTCAATATCGTCAAATCCCTGTTTCTTCCATTTTTTTCAAAAAGATCCACGATTTTTTCTTCCTCTGCAAGCGTTGTCATTCCAAAAGAAACCTGGATTTCCCCCTCATAATTTTTACAAAGCCAGTCCAGCATTACATAATTGTTATTGCTCGCAGAAGGTATCTTTATAAAAACCGGATGAATGGAGGCAATTTCCTTTGCCGAAGTTAAATCCCAAACAGACGTGGAATATTCCACTCCCATCTCCTCACACCATTTCTTCAACTGTTTATGCTGTCCCAGGTCAAATTCTAAAAACTCCCTGTGTTCCCCGTAACTTTCCCCGTATGAGTGATACGGGTTCGGGTGGGGAGCATTATACTGTTCCACCGAAAACAATTCCTTATTACACCGCTTTTGGAACTTAACGGCATTTACTTTACAAAACGCCGCAGCAATCTCTATCATTTCCTTGGCAACTTCCATCGATCCCTTATGATTACATCCAATCTCCGCAATCATATATGCTTTCTTATACATATTACCCTTCCCTAACACATGACTATATTCATGGCATCAATTTGTTTGCTATCTATCACCTTCCAGTGGAATCATATTAAATTTAAACTCCGTCAAAAATTTTTCATTCAAGTTAATCTTTTTTTTCGCAAGTGCTGTTTCAACAGCACTTGTACATAACCCTATGGCATAATCAAATTCAATGCCCAAAATCATCAACAGCTCACTCGGATAGGTTCCCTGCAATACCGTTACATTTTCCATAGAATATTCCGACGTATCCCGTGGATGTACCTTCAAGTTTATATGTCCATATTTGGAATAAAATTCCACTATCTGCCCATATATCCCGATTTTTTCTTTTTCAGAAATATATCCGTCCTCTGATAAAGGCTGCGTAAAAATAACGATAAATGCATTTTCTTCCAAATATTCAATTTCCTTCTTTTCTGCATCCCCCGTAAAAATGGAAACTAATTTCTCAAGATCCGCCCTATTT
>ERZ779637.117-NODE-117-length-57424-cov-16.410710_pt1 | contig 57424 bp, 60 predicted proteins | sample MGYA00514196_ERZ779637 | MGnify/ENA primary metagenome ERZ779637 (study PRJEB29562, sample SAMEA4376700) | mouse gut metagenome | isolation source: Cecum | study: EMG produced TPA metagenomics assembly of the A DSS colitis mouse model was used to assess the...
TATTTTGCGAAGTGTTGGCATGAATTGGAGTTGAGTCCAAACCAATAAAAGAGGTGTCAATAATGCCATTGCTTTCAAGGAACAAAACCTGTGACTTCATGATGCCAGACAAGGCTGTATGGTCAAAGTATTTAAGGAAACGGTCAAAAGTCCAGTAGGGGGGAAGCGGCAGGGAAATATCAAAACCGCAGTAGTGAGCGATGAGAAGGTTGTTGTTCAGGTAATCGACAAGGTCGGGTATCATGGAGAAGCCTTCACACTTCATCACAATAAAAGCACAAATCATGGCATGATTGGAAAATCCTCTGCGTCCGGTTTCAGGGTATTCCCGAACAAAGGACAAATCGAGGTTCAAGAAAAGGGAATCATAAAATTTCGCAACAGGCTGAGAGGTAAAAAGACGAAAGTCTTGGATAATTTCTTGACGGTAGATAATAATCAGCTCCTTTCGGTAAATTGATTTTGACAACTTAATTATACCATTAGGAGCTGGTTGTTACTATAAATTTGGAGTGATAAAAGAGGCTGCCATGCCTCGCAAACCCGCATAAATACTGGATGTGTGGAGTTTTGCTTATGGCTGAAGGAAACATCCAGAAAGAGGTGAGCGTTACAGGGGAGAGCACGCTGGACGCTGCCGTCGTAACACCGCTTTCGGCGCTTTCGGATATCGTTCTGACGGAAACGGAAAAACAGCAGGCGGCAGCCGGGACGGACATAAAGCTCGTCCTTGACGTGAAGGACGCCACCGCATCTGTCAGCGCGGCGGACAAGACGGTCGTGGAAACGGCAGCGCCGTCCGTGTGAGTGTGAAGAGTGACGGCGGCAGGAAAACGGGAGGCGCGAAGGATGACGAACCTGACACCGGCGACCATACACCCCTTGCGCTTGGCGCGACCCTTTCTATGATCGCCGGATTGACTTATCTGCTCCTGTACCTTCTGGACCGCAGGGGAGGCATGACGGAGGAGATGAAGAGGGAACTTGTCTTCGCCATCATCGACTGGGCGAAGCAGGGCGGCGGATGCAGAACATACCTTGCACTGGCGGCAATCTTTGTATTGCTGGTGTATTATCACAGTATTGGGAAGAAAATTTGTGCAGGATGGGAAGAGGTTTATGGAGGATAGAAGGTAAACGAAAGAAGTTGCTGTAAACATAAGAAATCACGAAAGGTTTGTAAAACAATAGGGTGTAAAGTAGTAGTATCTTTGTTATAATACAAAGTACGGAACGCAAATAATTAAAAGGTGGATATTCATGGGCGACTTAAAGAATATTAATTCCATGTTAGACGAAATAAAAAAAGTTTTAGCAGATGCGCGCGGACGTACTGCTGTACAAATAAATATGGAATTATTGACAGCTTATTGGAATATCGGGCGGATTATCGTAGAGCATGAGCAGGAAAGTCAGGAAAGAGCCGCTTATGGGAAACAGACTCTACGGCAGCTTTCAAAGGAATTGACAAAAGAATTTGGGAAAGGATTTTCTGTTTCCAACATACAGTTTATGCGTCGTTTTTATCAGAATTACCAAATTCAACAGACAATGTCTGTTAAATTGTCATGGTCGCATTATTGCGAACTGCTTTCGATATCTGATTTAGATAAACGCAGTTTTATATGAACGCCTGTTGCTGACAGAGGGAAAAAATAATCAGGAAACTGTGTTGGCACTTGCCCAAAAAGGAATTGGGACGTGGCTTTATGTTTGTGGGAACACAGCAGCGAATTACGCTTAACAACACTCACTATTATGTGGATATGGTGTTTTACAATAAAATACTTCGTGCATATGTTTTAATTGAATTAAAAACAAAAAAGCTTACCCCGGAGGCAGTAGGGCAATTGAACATGTATCTGAATTACTATGCGGCAGAGATTAATGATGAACATGATAATGCACCGATTGGTATTATTCTATGTACGGAAAAGGATAGTATAGCCGCCGAATATGCGCTGGGCGGACTGTCCAACAATATTTTTGCTTCCAGATATATTTCTTATATTCCTGACAAAGAGCAATTAGTTGCACAAGTGGAAGCAGTATTAAAAGAATGGCATGAAAAAGATGACTGAATTGAAAATAAAGGGCGAAAGGGTACAGCAGGAAGAAGTCTGACATCAATGTGGTAATCAGCATTATATCTTCTCCCGCAGACTCATAAGTTTCCATTGTCATCGCGTATATTATATCGTGGTTGGGAGGAACTTGGAATAGAAAACTATATCGGAAAATAAAAACCCTCTGTACAAATCCCTCAAAATGCAATAAAATCTAAAAGAAGGGAATTCATGCCGGCGGACTTGGAATCAGGCGGATACACGAAAGAGGAGGTGTGAATATGAAGACGTACATGCTGGATTTAAACTCCATCGACAGAGTGAAGGGATTTGTGAGCGCGATCGAGAAATTCGACGGTTACTTTGACATAGCCACCGGACGATACGTGGTGGACGCGAAGTCGATTATGGGTATTTTTTCCATGGATCTGTCCAGAAAGATTGAGTTCCGGATTCTGGAAACCAATGCGCAGATCTCGGAAGTGGAGGCGGCGATCGCACCCTATCTTGCGTGATGGAATAATGGAAAATGAGACGGCTGTCGGTGAATACACTGGCAGCCGCCGCTTTTTATATACGATATCTTTTTATTCGAGTGAGTCGTCGCCGAGCTTTGCTTCAGCGGCGTTTGCCTTTTGGAAATATTTATGCTAAGATGTTCTATTAAGGAACTTCCGGCGAAGGGGGTCCTGAACAGGTACATGAAACTTGGAGGTTTATGATGCTTGAACTTAAAAATATATCTTTTCAGGCGGATGACGACGGAAAAGAGATCGAGATACTGAGGAACATCAATCTGACGGTAGAAGACCGTTTTGTGGCGGTCACAGGACCTAACGGCAGCGGAAAATCGACGCTGGCGAAGATCGTGGCGGGGATCTTAACGCCCACGGAAGGGCAGATTTTTCTGGACGGCGTTGATATCACGGGGAAATCCATCACGGAGCGGGCGCAGATGGGCATTGGGTTTGCCTTTCAGCAGCCTGTCCGGTTCAAGGGGCTCACCGTGAAGGATATGCTTTCTCTTGCCGCAGGCAGAGAGACGGCTGTGTCGGAAGTGTGCTCCATGCTCTCGGAGGTGGGTCTCTGTGCCAGAGATTATGTAAACCGAGAAATCAATGCCAGCCTTTCCGGTGGGGAATTGAAGCGTATAGAAATTGCTATGATTATGGCGAGAAAGTCGAAGGTTTCCATCTTTGACGAGCCGGAGGCGGGAATCGACCTGTGGAGTTTTCAGAACCTGATCCGGGTGTTTGAGAAGATGCACAGGGAAATTCAGGGGACGATTCTGATTATTTCCCATCAGGAGAGGATACTGAACATTGCGGATCAGATAGTGCTTCTGTCTGACGGTCGTATCGAGAAGGTGGGCAGCAGAGAGGAAGTCATGCCGGAACTTTTAGGCGCAGGGCAGCCGTGTAAGACTTTGACGGATAAATTATAAACGCGAAGAAGTTCTAGATTTGCCTTGCAAATCACGCTCACGTGAGAGAATGCCAAAATTTGACATTCTCTGAAATGTAGAATCATGGAGGAAATCATGGACGCAATACAACGGGAGTTACTGGAGCAGGTGGCGGACCTGCATGAAGTGCCGGAGGGCGCGTACAATATCCGTGCCAACGGCGAGATGGCGGGAAGAAATACCACCGCTCATATAGATATTACGACGAAGGAGGACTGTCCCGGCATCGACATTCGGATCAAACCGGGCACGAAAGGGGAGAGCGTGCACATTCCGGTGGTTCTTAGCCAGAGCGGTCTGCAGGAGAGCGTGTACAACGACTTTTTTGTGGGAGAGGACTGCGATGTTACGATCATAGCCGGCTGCGGCATCCATAACGGCGGTTCCGCCTCCTCGGCGCATTCCGGCATCCATCGTTTTTTCGTGGAGAAAAACGCGAAGGTGAGATACGTGGAAAAGCATTACGGCTCGGGCGACGGCAGCGGGGAACGGATTATGAATCCCACCACCGACATTCATTTGGCGGAGGGCGCGTCGCTGGAGATGGAGACGGTGCAGATCAAGGGGATCGACTCCACGGCGCGTAAGACGACTGCGGAGGTGGCGGAAGGCGCAAGTCTGGTGATCAAGGAAAAGATTATGACCCACGGAAAACAGTACGCCGAGACAGATTTTACGGTGAACATGGCGGGTGCGGGTTCCAGTGTGAATCTGATTTCCCGGTCGGTGGCGAAGGAGCGTTCCAGACAGATATTCCGCAGCCGTATTGTGGGCAATGCAAGCTGTCAGGGTCACAGCGAATGCGACGCTATCATCATGGATGAGGCGAGTGTCAGCGCGATTCCGGAGCTGACGGCAAACAACATCAACGCGAATCTGATTCACGAGGCAGCGATCGGGAAGATTGCGGGAGAACAGTTGATCAAACTGATGACGCTCGGACTCACGGAGAAAGAGGCGGAAGAACAGATTGTGAAGGGATTTTTGAAATGAGGAAGTTTTTACAGTATGCGTTAAATCGGGTGGTGATTACGGCGCTTTTGGTGCTTTTGCAGATCGCTTTTTTCCTGATTGTGCTTTGGCAGTGGGGGGACTATTATGTCTGGTTTTCCCTTGTGCTGCGCTTTATCACCTTCTGGGCTGTGATTTACATTATATGGAAACCGACCAATCCCGCCGTAAAGCTGGCGTGGGTGGTGCCGATACTGACTTTCCCGCTTTTCGGCGGTGTGCTTTATCTGTGCTACGGTCATGTGATCGTGCCCAAAAAGCTGCGGGACAGCATGGAACGGACGGACAAGCTGGTAAGGAAAAGTCTGGTGCAGGACAGGCAGATTCTCAAAAGTCTGAAGAAGGAAGAAGCGGCGGAGGCAAACCTGAGCGGTTATATGTATTCTTACGGCGCCACGCCGGTGTGGGACCAGACAGATACGAAATTTTTTGCGGACGGGCGTCCGTGGTGGGAGAGTCTGATCGATGATCTGGAGAAAGCCGAGCATTATATCTTTCTGGAATTTTTTATCATCAAAGAGGGAAAAATGTGGGATGCCATTCTGGATATTCTGGAACGCAAGGCAAAGGAGGGCGTGGAGGTCAGGCTGATGTATGACGATATCGGCTGCGCGTTTCTTCTGCCGAAATACTACGACAGGGTCATAGAGAAAAAGGGAATCAAGTGTGTGGCGTTCAACAGGCTGGTGCCTTTTTTATCGCTTGTGCTGAATAACAGGGACCACAGGAAGATTGTGGTGGTGGACGGCAAGGTGGCGTATACGGGCGGAATTAACCTGTCGGACGAGTATATAAACTACGAACATCCTTACGGTGACCACTGGAAGGACACGGGAATCCGCATTGAGGGAAAGGCTGTCTGGAACTTTACGGTCATGTTTTTACAGATGTGGAATATGTCTCGCTACACGGAGGAAGACTACACCAGGTACTATTATCCCTTCGAGAAAAGGTATGGGGCTGAGGGCTTTGTGCAGCCTTATGTGGATACGCCCTTCGACGACGAGACCCTCGGCGAGAATGTGTACTTGAATATGATTGGCGCCGCCGAGCGTTATGTCTGGATTTATACGCCCTATCTGGTCACGGACAACGAGATGATTACCGCGCTGAAACTGGCGGCGAAGAGGGGCGTGGATGTGCGGATCGTGACGCCCGGCGTGCCGGATAAGAAGTTTGTCTATTGGCTGACCCAGTCCAACTACCAGAATCTGATCGGAGCGGGCGTCAGGATATTCCAGTATGCCCCGGGTTTTATCCATGCGAAATGTGTGCTTGTGGATGACGAGTCGGCTGCGGTTGGCACGATCAATTTCGATTACCGGAGTTTTTACCATCACTTTGAATGCGGCGTGTACCTTTACCGGGCGCAGGCTGTGGAGGAGCTGAAAAAGGATATGGAAAAGACCTTCAGGGTCTGTGAGGAAATCACGTTGTCATGGTGCCGGGATAAGTTTGTAAAGACCAATGTGATCGGTCCGCTGTTAAAGTTATTTTCACCCTTGATGTAAGGGAAATGGAGAGGGAAGTTATGATACGGTTTTTAAAGGTGATTGTGTGGAATCTGCCGAGAATCTACATGATACCCAAAATGGCATACAAGGCGAGACATAAGGAGCGATACGGTGAGGAGGCATGCTACGCCTATGCAAGGCTGGCGATCCGGCGCATGATGCGGGCGGGACGTATTTACACGAAGCGTTTCGGGGCGGAGAACCTTCCGAAAGAGGGTGGGTATCTTCTGTGCCCGAACCATCAGGGGAAATATGATGCGCTGGGGATTATGATATCCCACGACAAGCCGTGCTCGGTGGTGATCGACGACGCCAAGTCCCATGGGCTTTTGGTCAAGCAGTTTATCGATCTTGTGCAGGGCAAGCGTCTGAAAAAGGACGATACGAGACAGTCCATCGGAGTTATCAGAGAACTTGCAGAGGACACCAGTCAGGGACGGCGTTTTATCATTTTTCCGGAGGGCGGTTATTTTCATAATCATAATACGGTGGGAGAGTTTAAGCCGGGCTGCTTTAAGAGTGCGGTGAAGGCGAAAGTGCCGATTGTGCCGGTGGCACTGATAGATTCTTACCGGGTTTTTGAGGAGTGGACGTTACGAAAGGTGGAGACGCAGGTACACTTTTTAAAGGCGATTCCCTATGAAGAATATAAGGGCATGACCACAACGGAGATCGCCGAGATGGTGAAAGATCGAATCACGAGCAGAATCAGCGAGGTAGTCAGCCCTGCATAAAAAGGTTATATTTTAATGATCGGTTTTTTGTATTCGTTGATCTCCGACAGCGGATCTTCGTCGGGGAATTTGCTCCGCACAATACTCTGGTAAATATGGCTTGCATAGATGTCCTTTTCCAGCATGGATAAGCCCGTCTTAGCAAGCTGTTTTTCTGCGTCCGCAAGTTTGGGGAGCAGGGGGATTCCCGCGTTTTTCTTGATGGCGGAAAGAAGCGGTGTGGCACTCTCCCGAAATCCCAGCATACGGGCGTAAAAAATCCATCCCTCCTGCCCGTACTGCAGCAGTGTCTCCCTGTGTATGCCAAGGAGAATATGTAGAAGGCTTCTGGAGATCCTGACGTAAGTCCGGTTCTTGGATTTCAGCAGATCGCAAAAGGAGCGGAAATCACGGTATTGCGGCAGGAACTTGACGATACGGTCAGACAACTCCCTGTCAATGTCGGGATAGTCCGTGAAGCCGTCGCTTTCCTCCGAGAGAAGGCGGTACTGCGTAAGCAGGGAAAGGTCGTCTGTAAAGACCGGAAAGGTTTTCCCGTAGGCGCCTTTTATCACCTCCAAGGAGGATGCGGGGATCTGTCTTGTGAGCTCCTCCGAAACGCCGGCATGTCGGATGGATTCCCGGATGGCAATGGCAGAGCAGTAGCCGGTATCTAAACTGTTGTCATGGTAGGAGGAACCTGTGCGCTTAACGGTATACGGTTCCATCGCGCTCTTCCAGAAGAGGAGCGCCTTGCAGTACTCGATACCAAGAATGTTGTTCGGCGTGGTCAGCACGTTGATGTGGGATGTCAAATGGGGCGCGGAAGCTTCCAGCGCCGTGTTTCTTGCCTGAGGATAGGTGTGACCGATACGAATCTCACGGTCCAGCGTCTTTTTGAAAACAGGGCTTTCATCCACAAGCGCCTGCGCGAAGTCCGTCAGTACGCGGATATCCCCGCACTCGCTGCCAAAGCAGAGCGTATCGACGACTCCCAGCTTATCGAGGAGAGCCACAGAGCTGCGGGCAAAGTGCTCGGCGCTGCTTATGGAATAGCAGACGGGCAGCTCCAGCACCAGATCCGCACCATTACGCAGCGCGCTCTCGGCGCGCAGATATTTATCCATGAGGGCGGGAGCGCCGCGCTGGACAAAATCGCCGCTCATAACGACGACGCAGTAGTCCGCGTGCGCAAGTTCCTTTGCCTTCCGGATGTGATATGCATGTCCGTTGTGGAACGGATTGTATTCTGCAATAATTCCGACCGTTTTCATAGCTTTTTATTTCTCCCGAAGCAACATTGTTCCCCTGTTTTCAGTGTAACACAACGCGTCGGATTTGTATTGTTTTTTCTTGAAAACAGATCAGAAAATTACTTGTCTAAGAAAGCGGAATCAGATATCATGTAAGGTAGAAAGAAGGAGGGTATAGCTATGTCTTATATTGATCTGATGAAAGAGAAAGCCAGAAGCGATAAAAAGACGATTGTTCTGCCGGAGACCAACGACAAGAGGACTTTGATCGCGGCGGCAAATATCCTGAAGGAAGGGATCGCCGACATCATTATGGTGGGGAATGAGGAGAAGATCATGGACGGTGCGGGCTGGCTGGAAGTGGAGCTGGACGGCGTGCAGATCATCGATCCCGAGAAAACGGAAAAGCTTGACGAGTATGCGGAACTTTTGTATGAGATTAGAAAAAACAAGGGAATGACGCCGGAGAAGGCGAGGGATACGCTGCTTAAGGACTATCTGACCTTCGGTGTGGTGATGGTAAAGGCGAACGACGCGGACGGTATGGTGGCGGGCGCTTGTCACGCCACGGCGGACACCCTGCGCCCCGCGCTGCAGATTTTAAAGACCGCCCCCGGCGTAAAGCTCGTATCGGGCTTTTTCATTCTCGATGTACCGGACTGTGAGTTCGGGGAGAACGGTACTTTTCTCTTTGCGGACTGCGGTCTGAATCAGGATCCCACGGCGGAGGAGCTGGCGGCGATTGCGGACACTTCCGCTAAGAGTTTTAAGAGCCTTGTGGGAGCGAAGCCGATTATCGCCATGTTATCCCACTCTACCAAGGGCAGCGCCAAGCATCTGCTGGTGGACAAGATGGTGGAGGCGACGCGGATCGCCCATGAACAGTATCCGCACCTTACCATTGACGGAGAGCTGCAGTCCGACGCGGCACTCGTGCCGCAGGTGGCGAAATCCAAAGCGCCCGGCAGCGAGGTGGCAGGCAAGGCAAACGTGCTGATCTTCCCCAATCTGGATTGCGGCAATATCGGCTATAAACTCGTGCAGCGTCTCGGCAAGGCGGAGGCATACGGTCCCATGCTGCAGGGTATTGCCAAACCCGTAAACGACCTCTCCCGCGGTTGCTCGTGGCAGGATATCGTAGGGGTTGTCGCTTTAACTGCCGTTCAAGCTCAGTTAGCATAAAAGATTGAGGTGTCAAAAGATGCTTCTATAAATCTGCTTTGGCATATTGCGCAAAATACTCGTGCAGTTGTCATGCGCAGGAGAATCGGATTTTCTTAACATTCCGTTCAGTACACAGCGATTTGCGGGCATGGATGCCCGTAAAAGCCCGAGTCGAGCCTGGATGGCGAGTAGAGGGCGGTTGCGTTCGTTTTTCGTTATCTTATCGGAATATTTTAGAAAATCCATTCGACGGAGCCGACACAAGAGAGTTTTTTGTGCAATATGCCCGTTTTTTTAGAGCATCTTTTGACACCCTAACCCATAAAAAGAAAGAAGGTAAAATCATGAACATACTTGTTATCAACTGCGGCAGCTCCTCCTTAAAATTCCAGCTCATCGACGCGGAGACGGAGAAGCAGATCGCGAAAGGTCTCTGCGAGCGTATCGGCATCGACGGCAGCCAGCTTGTCTATCAGCCTGCGGGCGGGGAAAAGGAAGAGACGGTTACGCCCATGCCCGATCACACTAAAGCGATCGAGCTTGTCTTAAACGCGCTGATGAATGAGAAGACGGGCGTGGTGAAATCTCTGGATGAGATCGGCGCGGTGGGACACCGCATCGTTCACGGCGGAGAAAAGTTTGCGTCCTCCACGATCATCACCGACGAGGTGATCGAGGCGATCACGGCGTGCAACGATCTGGCGCCGTTACACAATCCGGCGAATCTGATCGGCATTGACGCCTGTAAAAAACTGATGCCGGGTACGCCTATGGTGGGCGTGTTCGACACGGCATTCCACCAGACTATGCCACAGCATGCGTATCTTTATGGGCTGCCTTACGAATACTATGAGAAATACAAGGTGAGGAGATACGGCTTCCACGGCACGAGCCATTCTTTTGTGTCAAAACGGGCGGCGGAGCTTCTCGGTAAAAACTATGAGGATATGAAGATCATCGTCTGCCATCTGGGCAACGGTGCGAGCATTTCCGCCGTGGAGAACGGGCATTGTGTGGACACCTCCATGGGTCTGACGCCCCTGGAAGGACTGATCATGGGCACACGATCTGGCGATATCGATCCGGCGATCATCGAGTTTATTGCCCACAAGGAGAATAAGTCCATCGACGAGGTGATGACGATACTGAATAAGAAGTCCGGCGTTTTGGGACTTTCCGATAATCTGTCCTCGGATTTCAGGGACTTGGAGAAGTCCTATGTGGCGGGGGAGGAGCGAGGGCTTCGCACGATTATCGCTTATTCCTACCGGGTGGCGAAGTATATCGGCGCATACACCGCGGCGATGAACGGCGTGGACGCGATCTGCTTTACAGCCGGTGTGGGTGAGAACAACCCGTTAGTGCGGAAACATGTCTGCCAGTATCTCGGGTATCTGGGCATTGCTCTCGATCAGGAGAAAAACAAGGTGCGCGGGGAGGATGCGGAGATCAGTACGCCGGATTCCAAGGTGAAAGTGTTGGTGGTTCCCACGAACGAGGAACTGGCGATCGCGAGGGAGACGTTTGCGCTGGTAAAATAAAATTTAGAGAATGCCGATAGCCGTCGCTGGTGGTCAGTGGCGGCTGTCTTTCTGTGCGGAGGCTTTGTCACCCTGCAAATGCATCTTACCCGCTAAAATATACCGCTTACCGTTCCTTCCCTTGTCGGAAAAGTTTCCATGCGTTACCATCTGCCCATAAGAGTAAGGAGGCAGACGGAAATGAATATTCTGGTGATAAACGGAAGCCCGAAAGGGGAGAAAAGCAACTCGTATCAGTTGACAAAGGCATTTTTAAGAGGGATAAAGGGGGAGGCAGCGGATGCTGAAATCCGGGAGCGCGTGGTATGCCGGATGGATATCAAGCCCTGTCGCGGCTGTTTTTCGTGCTGGAACCGCACGCCCGGCAAGTGCTGTATCGAGGACGACATGGCGCAGGTCATTCAGGACCTGCTCTGGGCAGATCTCACGATCTGGAGTTTCCCGCTGTATTATTTTACGGTGCCAGGGGCGTTAAAAAATCTGATAGACAGACAGCTCCCCATGAATCTTCCTTTCATGGAGGAACAGGAGGGGCAGATCGGTAACGGCGGTCATCCTTCCAGGTACGATTGTAGCGGGAAGAGGACGGTGGTGATTTCCACCTGCGGGTTTTATACTGCGGAGGGAAATTATGACGGTGTGCGCAGTTTGTTCGATCACCACTGTGGACCGGGGAATTATACGACGATTTTCTGCGGGCAGGGGGAACTGTTTCGGGTGCCTGAGGTGTCGGCGATTACCGGCGAATATCTCTCCTGCGTGGAGCAGGCGGGACGGGAGTACATGAGCGGCGGGATTTCCGGGGAGAGCATGGATCGGCTCGCACAGCTTTTGCTGCCGCGGGAAACCTTTGAGGCGTGTGCGGACGCAAGCTGGGGAATTGCCAGAGAGAACGCCGGGGCGGGAAATAAGGAAGACGGGACAGGAGACGGGAGCGGCGCGCAGACACCGTCGGACACGCTGACCTTTACAAGACAGATGGCGGCGTTGTACCGGAAGGACAGTTGGAATGGAAAAGATATCGTGCTGGAGATGGATTACACGGACGAGGGGGAATGTTATCAGATTCTTTTGGGAAAGGACGGCAGTCATGTCTACACGGACGGCTCCCTTACGGCGGACACCAGAATCGAGACGCCGGTTACCATATGGCGCTCCATCGCGGCGGGGGAGATTCGCGGGGACGAGGCAATGATGCGGGGGCTTTATCACGTGAAGGGTGACTTTAACCTGATGTTACGATGGGACGATTACTTTGGCGGTTCCCGTCCGCAGGCTAAGCCGGTGAAAGAAACTTCGGAACAGAAGAATGAGGATATGAACATCACGCTGATTCCGTGGATCGTCCTGTGGGTGGCGGCTTCTGTCAGTAAACAGCCGGGGTGCCTGCTCACCCTTGCCGTCTGTGCGCTTGTGCCGCTTGTCTATTACCGGCATAAGAAAACCTTGTATGATGTGTTGAGCGGCGCACTGGTGACGGGAATTTCCGTCGTTATGCTGGCGGGGGCAGACGAGAAAATAATGCTGCCCGTCTCCTATTTGGCGTTCGGCGTGATGTGGCTGGCGTCGTGCTTAGGCGGGCTGATACCCCTTACGGCGCATTATTCCAAAAACGGCTACGGTGGGGACGACGCCCTGAAAAATTTGCTTTTTGTCAAGACAAACCGCATTTTGACCATGCTCTGGGGCATCCTTTATCTGCTCACGGCAGTGATCAGCTGGTTTCTGATGCGGTCGCCCGTCAGCCGTCTGGCAGGGCTGATTAACTCCGTATTACCTGCTTTGATGGGGATTTTTACGGCATGGTTCCAGAAGTGGTATCCGGCGAGGGTGGCGAGAGGAAAATAATTTATGAAGATAACAATACAGGACATTGCGCCCGGGGAAGAGGAAGAGATCATCATAAGGTGCAGGGATCTGGACGAGGCGCTTCTTCGGACGATTCATGAGTTAAAGACAAGGCGCGGAAAATTTACGGTCACGGACAACGATAAGATCAGGCAGATCGACGCGGGGGAGATCTATTACTTCGAGGCGGTGGACAACAAAGTCTTTCTCTATCTGGAAAAGGATGTGTTTGAGGTCAGATACAAGCTGTACGAGATCGAGACGGAGTACGCCGACACCGACTTTTTCCGGGCATCCAAATCGGTCATTATCAATCTGGCGAAGGTGAAACAGTTTGCGCCGGATTTCGGCGGACGGTTTGAGGCACAGATGATGAACGGGGAGCGGCTTATGATTTCCAGACAGTATGTGCCGTCAGTGAAAAAGAGACTCGGCATGTGAGTGTCTGAGAGAGAAGTATCAGGCGTCTGCACGGCGCGAAAGAGTGGGTTTTATGCTGGGACGGTGAACGAGAAAAACAGGCGCGGAAAGCGGCGCGGGAACGAGGTTTTATATGAGAGAAAGTGTAAAAAAACGGATGGTGGAGTTGCTGCTGACATTCTGTATGGTGACGACGGGCAGCGTCTTTGTCTGTGCGGTCTATAACAAAATATTTTGGTCCGGCGATACGTTTCTGGACGGGGATATCCTCTGGCAGCTTCTGGCGCTTGCCTTTGTGTGCAGTCTGGGCAATTTTATTCATCCCTATCGCGAGATCAGCCGCAGGCGGGCGGCGATAGACAAAGGGCTGCATTATGTGTATATCAATGTGGTTGTGCTGGGCAGCGGGTATCTGTTCGGATGGATGGATATAGAGAATCTCTCCATGCTGGCGGTTATGGCTGTGGGAATACTGGTTGTTTTTGTGACGGTCTCCTTTGTGATTTGGAGACTGCATGCAAGAGAGACAGAGAACCTGAACCGGAAGCTTCGGGAGTACCAGCAGACGGGGGAGAACAGGCACGGTCTGTCCGGCTCGTGGGCGGACGACAGCCATGATTGGGGAACAGAGCAATAAGTGGGCGTTATCACGGCAACATTTGTAAAGAAGTAATCCTGTCTTTGCTTTACAGTCATAAGTAGTGGAACGTGCTCGGGCACGACGGCTAAATTATGGGGTGGAGGAGACAGGGAATGAGAAGAGGCGGACAGATCAAAAAGTTTGTTGTGATACTGACGTGCGCAAGTATGGTCTTTGCGGCTGCGGGCTGCGGTGCGGGCGGCAATACGCAGGGAGACAGTACAAAGAATACGCAGACAGAGGAAGCGGCTGCGACGGAAACAACAGAAGCGGAGAGCACAGCAGCGGATCAGGAAGCGGCTGAACAGGGTATGGAGCCGGAACAGGCAGCGTTACAGGACCCGCAGGCGTGGGAATGGGATGCGGAGGATGAGGAGACACTGCGGTATGCGTTCGCGAAAGAGTTCGGCGGCAGGGCGGGCGTCTGCGTGCCGATGGCGGCACTCTCGGACGCGGCGCGGATGGAGATCGTAAAAGGGCAGTTTAACAGCGTCACCATGGAAAATGAAATGAAGCCGGACACATTTTTGGGAAATAAGCCAAACATCGGGGAGGACGGGTTTCCGGTTCTTTCCTTTACGGTTCCCGATATGATGCTGAAGGAAATCAAGGCGTACAACGACACTGCCGGCAATGACGGGAGAAAAATCATGGTCAGAGGGCATGTGCTCGTATGGCATTCCCAGACGCCGGAGTGGTTCTTCCACGAGGAGTACAACGTGGACAAGCCTTATGTGGATCAGGAGACGATGCTGGCGCGCATGGAAAGCTACATCAAGCAGGTGATGGAGCACTACGAGGGAGCGGACAGCGAGTATCAGGGCATGATCTATGCGTGGGACGTGGTGAATGAGGCGGTGAACGACACCGACGGCGGCATGAGAACGGATTCTTCATGGTTCCGGGTTTTTAACAGTTCTGACTTTGTGGAGCAGGCGTTTGTGTACGCCAATCGGTATGCTCCGGCGCACATCAAACTTTTCTATAACGACTACAACGATACCAACCCGAAAAAGGCGGACGGCATCTGCAGGCTGATTGAACAGATCAAGGCAAATCCGGAGGCGCGGATCGACGGCATGGGTATGCAGGGGCATTACGATATGGATTTCTCCGATGTCCTGTTTAAGCAGGCGGCAAAAAAGTATGCGGCGGTTGTGGACGAGATACAGATCACGGAGCTTGATCTGAAAGCCAGCAGGGGATTTGACGGCGAAAATACGGAGGAGGAATACCAGAAGCAGGCGGAGGTTTATAAATCCCTGTATGACGCAGTGAAGAGTCTGAAACAGGAGGACGTGCCGATCACGGCGATCGTGTTCTGGGGAACCGACGATCGGCACTCATGGCTGCAGAGCGCAAACGCCGCAGGCGGATCGGCGGACGGCACGAGAGTACAGTGTCCGCTGCTCTTTGACAAAGACTATGAGAAAAAGCCCGCGTTTTGGGCGTTTGTGGACGATTCCAAGCTGGAGGCGGCGGAGTAGAGGAAACAATAAAGGCAGGGGAAGCGGTTTTGCGGGATGAATTTGGGACGTATCCGAAGGCGAAAACATTCGGGCGCTAACTCTGCGCCCCTGCTGGTATTTTCTTATCGGTATGTAAAATGTGGTTTACAAGCCACTCTGTCAGAAACTCCATGAGGTCTTCCAGCGTCTCCTGCTGGTTCTCGTCAATGTGCTCTAAATCCATCTCTTCCAGTCTCGACACAAAAGCTTCGTGCGCACGCTTCTGGGACTCCAGCCCTTCATATTGGATGCTCTCCATGTAAAGCTCTTCGTCCTGAAAATGGAATTTCGTGTAATCCCTCAGTTCTTCGAGAAGATGGACGATCTCGTCGTATTTATCGAAGGCATAATCATCCGTCATAACGCGGTACACGTCCCCGATAATGCGGAACAGTTCCCGGTGTTCTTTGTCGATCAGCGGAATATTGGTCAGATAGGTATCGTTAAACTGCGGTGCGATCCGCTCTAGCGAGGACTTTAACTTGCCGATCATCAGATCCGAGCTGATAATGTGGCGGTACAGCCATGTCACAAGGTAGCGGAGCAGATCGTCCAGCACTTCCTGCTGCGCGTTGTCCGAGGAAAAGGAGTTTGTGATGCCGTTGATCTTGTCGCAGAAGAAGAGATGCTGTTTCTTCTGCAGTGCCAGCTCCGGGTGGCGTATGCTTTCCATGTAAGCCTCCTCGTGCCGAAAATGTTCCTCCGCATACTGGTCAAGACGCTCTACCATTTCCATGATACGGTCGTACTTGTCATTTAAAATTTGGTTATCTAATAATTCCTGCGTCTCGTTTATGATGCGGAACAGTTCCCTGTGCTCGTTGTCGATCTCTTCCACACCGATCAGGCAGTCGTCTGTGAAATGATACATAACTGGAATCCTCCCTAAATGATATATTTGACGTTTATAAAGCGTCGAAATCCGCAGGCTGGTTTCCCTGCGTTCTTTAATTAGTATAGCACAAATATGGACGCCGGGAAAATATTTTGGCGGGAATTATTTTAGTGATGCCAGTACCGTGCGTATTTGTGCATCAACGCTTGAAAGATTGTCGGGAAAGGAGTATAATAATATTGTTTTTAAGAATAGTCTTACGGGGAAGGATGTGTGGGAATTGGATAAGAAACAGGGTAAAACAAAGAGCTTAAAGACGACATTGATTTTAGTCTGCGCGTTATTGGGGGCTGTGATTGGCTGCGCGGTCGGTCTGATCGGTATTCTGGCGATGAAAAACATTTCCAACGGCGCCTATGAGGAGTATGCGAAGGCGATGGACGACGGATACCGGACGGAGATCAAGTCGCAGGTGCAGAGCGTGCTGGCGATCCTGCAGGCGGAATATGACAAGGTGGCGGCAGGGGAGATGACCGAGGAAGAAGCGAAAGCGGAGGCGGCTGAGATTGTCCGTGCCATGCGTTACCGGGACGATGAGAGCGGGTATTTCTGGATAGATGACAAGGATTACATACTGGTAATGCACCCGATCCTGCCGGAGCAGGAGGGGAACAACCGTTATGATTTGCAGGATCAGGACGGTATCATGATCATCCAGTCCATTATGAAAGTGTGCCAGTCGGCGGAGAAGGGCGGTTATAACCAGTTTTCCTTCACCAAGGCGGACGGCGTGACCGTGGCGCCCAAGGTGGCGTATTCCGGCTATTTCGAGCCTTGGGGCTGGGCGGTTTCCACAGGTAACTACGTGGACGACATGAACGCGCAGATGTTGGAGGTTGAGGCTTCGATCACGAAGCAGTTTCATAATTCCTGCGCGATGATGTCGGGATGTCTCGCCATTCTGCTGATTGTCACGGTGGTGGTATCATTTATCGTCGGGGAATTTTTGGTTGTGCCTCTCCGCAGGGTAAAAGATTTTGCGGTCAGCATTTCCGAGGGAGATTTGACGGCGGATGTGGAAGTGAAACAGAGAAATGAGATGGGCGTGGCGGCGGACAGCCTGAATACGGCAAGAGAGAAAATTCATAGTCTCATCATGGCGATTGCGGGCACTGCGCATAACGTGGAGGATATGACGGTAGAGTTTGAAGAGAGCTTCCAGCAGATGGAGAAATCCATCGGGGAAGTGGACATCGCGGTGGAGGAGATTGCCAAAAATATCACCGCGCAGGCGGCTTCCACATCGGACGCTACCGGAGAGGTCAACAAAATTGCGGAGGGTATTGACAGAACCACGAAGGAAGTGGCGGATCTGCGTGATAACTCTGATTCCATGAGAAAGCTGAGCAGAGAGTGCTCCGACAAGCTGCAGGAACTGGTGCAGGCAAATATGCGTACAAAAGAAGATGTGGTAAGTATGCATGAGCATGCCGAAGCGACCAACGAGGCGGCGGATGCGATCAAGCAGGCGGCAGGTCTGATCGATGCGATTGCGGAACAGACTAACCTGCTGGCGTTAAATGCGTCCATTGAGGCAGCGCGCGCCGGGGAAAGCGGCAAGGGCTTCGCGGTGGTGGCAACGGAGATCGGGGCGCTTGCAAACCAGTCTACGCAGTCAGTAAGTCAGATTTCCAATATTATAAACGATCTGGTAAGCAAGTCGGTACAGTCCTTGCAGATCATGGAGAAGGTAAACGGGACGGTAGAACGTCAGGTGAATGTCTTGAACGATACGCAGAGCATCTTTGCGGATCTGTACACGAATCTGGATCAATGTATGGCGTCCATCGTGAACATAGAAGCAATGACGGAGGAGATTGAGACACAGAGACAGGGCATTACCACAGTGCTCGATACGTTAAACTCTCTGGCGCAGGACAATGCGGCTTCCTCCGAGGAGACTTCCGCTATGACAGAGGAACTGGGACAGATCGTGGCAAGATCGAAGGAGATGGTGGAAGATTTGAAGGGCGATGTGGATCATCTGGTAGGCGGCGTGGAGCAGTTCTCCGTCTAGGCGGATTTCAGAGCTGATTTCTAAAAAATAATCGGTTGACAAACCGGGACGCCCTATGTATAATTGTTTGAGTGTGGATAGGAGTCTGCTATGTTCGTGAACCTGACGGAAGTGTTGACAAATGAGGACAGAGTTGTTTCCATGCAGACGGAAACGGAGATTACGGAAATTTCTGTCGGCGGGGAAAAGTTTCCGGCGCTTGCGTCATCGCCGGTAAGCTTTGTTTTTACAAACACGGGAAAGGGCAGGGCGCGGATTGAGGGAAAAGCGGATTTCGTTTTTCAGGCGGGCTGTGACAGATGTCTGAAGCCGGTGGAAGAGAGACGGGAAGTCAGCTTTACCAGAGAAGTGTGGGCGCCGGATATGGCGGCTGAACCTTCGGTGTACGAAGAGCAGCCATTCATGGAAGGCTTTCAGATGAATGTAGAGGACTTACTAATCAGTGAGATAGTGACAAGCTGGCCTATGAAGATCCTGTGTAAGCCGGATTGTAAGGGGATCTGCCCCATATGCGGCAGGGATCTGAATACGGGGATGTGCGATTGCGACACGTTTGTCCCCGATCCCAGAATGGCGGCGATCAAAGATATTTTTGAAGCGGATAAGGAGGTGTGACGATGTCTATTTGTCCTAAAAACAAATCTTCTAAAGCTAGAAGAGATAAGAGGAGAGCAAACTGGAAAATGAGCGCTCCGACTTTGGTAAAATGCAGCAAGTGCGGCGCGTTAATGGTACCACACAGGGTGTGTAAGAAATGCGGAACGTACAACAAAAAAGAGATCATTGCAGTAGACTGATCAATGTGACGGGCTTTTCGGGAACCTCTCGAGAAGCCTTGATTTTTATGGGCGGATTTAGTATATTATAACTATTCGATGTGGGCTGTGAAGCGGCATGAGAGAAACGGAAGGTTGCGTATGAGCGAATGGATTAAAGTAGCTGTGGACGCTATGGGTGGAGACAACGCCCCGGTGGAGACGGTAAAGGGCGCTGTGGAGGCGGTGAACGAGAGCGGTAAGATCAAGGTTTATCTCGTGGGAAAGCAGGATATTCTGAAAAAGGAGCTTGCCGGTTATACATATCCGAAGGAACAGATGGAGGTGGTACATGCCTCCGAGATTATCGAGACGGCGGAGCCGCCGGTGATGGCGATCCGCAAGAAGAAGGATTCCTCGCTCGTGAAGGCACTTAATCTGGTAAAGGACGGCACCTGCGATGCCTTTGTGTCCGCGGGAAGCACAGGGGCGACTCTGGTGGGCGGACAGGTGATTGTTGGCAGGATCAAGGGTGTGGAGAGACCGCCTCTGGCGCCGCTCATCCCTACGGCGATGGGCTGCTCCCTTCTGATTGACTGTGGCGCGAATGTGGATGCCAGACCTTCCCATCTCGTGCAGTTTGCAAAGATGGGTTCGATTTATATGGAATATGTGATGGGCGTGAAGAATCCGAAGGTCGGTATCGTGAATATCGGCGCGGAGGAGGAAAAGGGGAACGCGCTCGTGAAAGAAACCTTCCCGCTGCTTAAAAACTGTTCCGACATCAATTTTATCGGCAGCGTGGAGGCGAGGGACATTCCTGCGGGGGCGGCGGACGTGATCGTCTGCGAGGCGTTTGTGGGAAATGTGATTCTAAAAACCTATGAGGGCGTGGGACTGACATTGATCTCGAAAGTGAAGGAAGGCATGATGACATCCCTTCGCAGCAAGATCGGCGCGCTTTTGGTAAAACCCGCGCTGAAGACGACTTTGAAGGCGTTTGATCTGGAGCAGTACGGCGGCGCGCCGCTTCTGGGGCTTAAGGGGTTAGTTGTGAAAACCCATGGCAGCTCCAAGGCGAACGAGATTAAAAATTCTATTTTGCAGTGCATCGCCTTTACGGAGCAGCAGATCAGCGAAAAGATCCGGGAGAGAGTAGTGTAGAAACGATAAGATACCAAAGGCGGAGAGGTATGTTTGGCGATGGAGTTTAATAAATTACGGGAAGTGATAGCGGGGATATTAAGCGTAGACCCGAAGGAGATCACGGAGGAGACCACCTTTTTAGAGGATTTGGGAGCGGATTCTCTGGATGTGTATCAGATCATCATGGGAATTGAGGATGCCTTTCAGATTGAAATACCTGCTGAGAAGGCGGAGCGCATTACGACGGTGGGTGAAGCGGTAGAATTGATCAAGAGCAGCAGGGAGTAAGCGGCAAGCCCTTTCTGATAAGGAAGGGGCTTTTCCACGTGCGGGAAAGGAGCATGGTCATTTTCATGACGGACGAAGCGTTTAGCGGGTTGGAAGAAAAAATTGCATATCATTTTCGCGATAAGAAGCTGCTGCGTCAGGCACTTACCCACAGTTCCTACGCAAACGAGATGCGGATCAATAAATTTGAGGATTACGAGCGGCTGGAGTTTTTGGGAGATGCCGTTCTGGAACTTGTGAGCAGCGACTTTCTCTTTCGAGAACGGGAGGACACGCCGGAGGGGGAGTTGACGAAGATGCGCGCTTCTATGGTATGTGAGCCGGCGCTCGCTTTCTGCGCAAGGGATTTCTCTCTGGAAAAGTTTATTCTGCTTGGAAAGGGAGAGGAGACAACAGGGGGGAGAAACCGGGATTCCATCGTCTCCGACGTGATGGAGGCGGTGATAGGCGCGATTTATCTGGACGGGGGGCTTGGGGAAGCCTCGTCGTTTATTCACCGATTTATTCTTTCGGATTTAGAGCATAAACAGCTTTTTTACGACGCCAAAACGATTCTTCAGGAGCGCGTGCAGCAGGGGAACGAGGGCACGGTTCACTACGAACTCGTAAAAGAGGAGGGACCGCAGCACGAAAAAGTTTTCGAGGTGGAGGTCTACGTGGGAGGGAAAAAAGCGGGATGGGGAGTCGGTCATTCCAAGAAGGCGGCACAGCAGCAGGCGGCATATCAGGCTCTTCTTTCGAGAAAAGAAAGGTAATATATGTATTTAAAAAGTATAGAGGTACACGGGTTTAAATCCTTTGCGAATAAAATTACATTCAAGTTTCACAACGGCATTACGGGTATTGTAGGACCGAACGGTTCCGGGAAGAGCAACGTTGCGGACGCGGTCAGGTGGGTGCTGGGAGAACAGCGCATCAAGCAGTTGCGCGGCGCATCTATGCAGGACGTGATCTTTTCCGGAACAGAGATGAGAAAGCCGCTGGGCTATGCCTATGTGGCGATTACACTGGACAATTCAGACCATCAGCTTGCCATTGATTTCGACGAAGTGACGGTATCGAGGCGGCTGTACCGCTCCGGGGAGAGCGAATATATGTTAAACGGTACGCCGTGCCGCCTGAAAGACGTCAATGAACTGTTTTACGATACCGGTATCGGTAAGGAGGGCTACTCCATTATCGGACAGGGGCAGATTGATAAGATCTTAAGCGGCAAGCCGGAGGAGCGCAGGGAGCTTTTTGACGAGGCGGCAGGCATTGTGAAATTTAAGCGGAGAAAGTATGCGGCGCAGAAGAAGCTGGAGGCGGAAAAACAGAACCTGCTACGCGTGAACGATATTCTGGCGGAATTGGAGAAACAGACGGGACCTCTTGAAAAGCAGGCGGAAAAAGCAAGGGTTTATCTCCGCAGGAAGGAGGAGTTAAAGACTCTTGACGTCAATGTGTTCCTGCTTGAAAATATAAGGATTACGGAGCAGCTTAAGGATGTGGATGAGAAGCTGCGCATTGCTTCCGGCGATCTGCAGGAGACCACGGATAAATATGAGTCTACCAAGGAGGAGTACGAGCGGATCCAGAGCCGCATCGAGCAGCTGGACGCGGAGATTGAGGCGGCGAGAGCCACGCTCACGGACACGGGCGTGATGCGCTCCAAGCTGGAGGGCGAGATCAATGTCTTAAAGGAGCAGATTCACTCCGCGGAGGGCAATGAGCAGCATCTGCAGTCACGCATCAACAGCATCAGTGAACAGTTGGCAGAGAGAGATAAAGAGCGGGAGACCATCCTCGCGGAGAAACAGGAGATCGACGAAAAGCTGGCGGCGCTGGAGGAGGAGCGGACGCAGGCAAGAGAGATTTTGGAGAGAACCCAGAGCGAGATAGAAACCTTAAATAATCATATTGAAAGCGGAAAGAATACCATTATAGAGGCGCTTAATAACCGCGCCACCATCAAGTCCAGACTGGGGCGTTTTGACACCATGCTGGAACAGGTGAACATCCGGAAGGCTGAGTTAAATTCCCGGCTTCTTCGCGCCAAGTCCGATGAGGCGGAACAGACGGAGACAATCAAAAAGCTGGAGGAGGAATTTGAGGCGATCACAGGCTCTATCAAGGAACTGACGGAGCAGCAGGAACTGATGGAGGAACGGCTTGCCGGGGTGCGTGACGAACTTGCGGGAAAAGATCAGAAACTCCGGGATACGCAGGTGCTCTACCACCAGCAGAAATCCAAGCTGGAGGCGCTCTCCAACCTGACGGAACGCTACGAGGGTTACGGTGGCAGCGTCAAGGCTGTCATGGAGAAAAAGGAGACGGAGAAGGGCATTATCGGCGTTGTTGCGGATATCATTCAGGCGGAGGCGAAGTACGAGACCGCCATCGAGACGGCGCTGGGCGGCAATATCCAGAATATCGTCACGGAGGACGAGGAGACCGCCAAGCGGATGATCGGCTTCTTGAAGAAGGCGAGGGCGGGGCGCGCGACGTTCCTGCCGCTCACAAGCATTACCCGCCCGCAGGAGTTTAAAAACCCGGAGGCATTGAAGGAGCCGGGCGTAGTAGGGATGGCGGACACGCTCGTTAAGATTGAGAAAAAGTATAAAAATGTGGCGAAGGCTATGCTGGGGCGCATTATGGTCGTAGACAATGTGGACAACGCGGTAAAGATCGCCAGAAAGTTTGACTACGGCATTCGTATGGTAACACTGGAGGGCGAGCTTCTCGTGCCCGGCGGCGCCATCAGCGGCGGCGCGTTCAAGAACAACTCCAACCTGCTTGGCAGGCGCAGGGAGATGGAGGAGCTGGAGAAAAAGGTTAAGCAGTATGTGAAGGAGATCGACCAGATCTTAAACGAGATCGAGGAGACCAAGCGCGGGCGCAATAAAATGCGTCTCGAGATCGAAGATGTCAAGGGACAGATCCAGCGCAAGTTTATCGAGCAGAACACCGCCAGAATGAACGTGATGCAGGCGGAGGAGAAGAAGAGCGAGACGACGGAGGGATTCGGCGAGTTAAAGACCGAAGAGCAGGATATCGAAACCCAGATCGGCGAGATTCGCGCCGGCAAGGAGGGGGCGGCAAAGGAGCTTGCCGATTCCGAGGCTCTGGAAAAGAGCGTGGAAACCCAGATTGCCGAGTTCCAGACGCAGCTTGAGGAAAAGCGTACGCTGGAATCCGAGCAGGCGGCGCAGCTTGCCGAATGGGACGTGGAAGTGGAGAAAATGCGCCAGAACGCAGATTTCAGACGGCAGAATCTGGAGCGCGTGGACGGAGAGAGAGAACGCTACCTCTCGGAACTGAACGAGGTGAAGGAAGGGCTGCATCTGGGCAAGGAGGAAGTGGAGCGCAAGAAGGAGAACATTCTCGAGATCGAGAGAACCATTGAGGCTTCTCACACGGCGCAGACAGAGGCGGAGATCAAGCTGAAAGAGGATGTGCAGACCAAGGAGGAGCTTTCCGGAAAGCAGAAAAACTTTTTTGGCACGAGAGAAGAACTCTCCCAGCGCATGACTGCGTTAGATAAAGAAGTATACCGCCTGAACGCGCAGAAGGAGCGGATGGAGGAATCCATCGAGTCCCAGATCAATTATATGTGGGATGAGTACGAGATCACCCTCTCCGACGCGGAGGGGTTAAAGAACGAGGAGATGACCGACCTGCCGGCGATGAAGCGGGAGATCGGCAATTTAAAAGATGCGATCAGGAAACTCGGCGACGTGAACGTAAACGCCATCGAGGATTACCGCAATCTGATGGAAAGATATACCTTTTTGAAGACACAGCATGACGATCTGGTGGAGGCGGAGAAAACGCTGCTCGGCATTATCGAGGAACTGGACACTTCCATGCGGAAACAGTTTAATGAAAAGTTTGCCCAGATCAACAGAGAGTTTGACAAGGTGTTTAAGGAGCTGTTCGGCGGCGGAAAAGGCTCCCTCGAATTGATCGAGGAGGAGGACGTGCTGGAGGCGGGCATTCTTGTGATCGCGCAGCCGCCCGGAAAGAAACTGGTCAATATGATGCAGATGTCCGGCGGAGAGAAGGCGCTGACGGCGATCTGTCTGCTCTTTGCGATTCAGAACCTGAAGCCCTCGCCTTTCTGCCTTCTGGACGAGATCGAGGCGGCTCTGGATGAGAACAATGTGACGCGGTTTGCGAAGTATCTGCATAAGCTGACAAAGAATACGCAGTTTATTGTCATTACCCACAGGCGCGGCACTATGGAAAAGGCGGACCGGCTCTACGGCATTACCATGCAGGAGAAGGGCATTTCCACGCTGGTGAGCGTCAATCTGATAGACAAAGAATTAGACGATTAGATTTAGATAAGGAAAGGGAAGGCATGAGCGAAGAAAAAAAAGGCTTCTTCGGCAGGCTGAAGGCGGGTCTGACCAAGACGAGGGACAATATCGTACACAGCATGGATTCTGTGTTCGGCGGATTTTCCAGCATCGACGACGACTTCTACGAGGAATTGGAAGAGATTCTCATTATGGGGGATATCGGGGTGAATGCCACCGAGGAGATTCTGGAGCGGCTGAAAAAGCAGGTGAAGGAAAATCATATCAAGGAGCCTGCCGCCTGTCGGGAACATCTGATCGACAGTATCAGGGAGCAGATGGAAGTGGGCGAGACCGCCTACGATTTCGAGAAGGAGCGGTCAGTGGTGATGCTCATAGGCGTAAACGGCGTGGGCAAGACCACCACGGTCGGCAAGTTTGCGGCGCAGTTGAAAGGACAGGGGAAAAAAGTGCTGATCGCGGCGGCGGATACGTTCCGTGCGGCGGCGGGAGAACAGCTTTCGGAGTGGGCGGCGCGCGCCGGGGCGGATATGATCGGCGGTACGGAGGGCGCGGATCCTGCAAGCGTGATCTTCGATGCGGTGAACGCGGCGAAGGCGAGGAACGTGGACGTGCTTTTGTGCGATACGGCGGGAAGGCTCCACAATAAAAAGAACCTGATGGAAGAGCTGAAAAAAATCAACCGCATTATCGACAGGGAATTTCCGGACGCCCATCGGGAAAATTTGATCGTTTTGGACGGCACTACTGGACAGAACGCCTTGCAGCAGGCGAAGGAGTTCGCGGAGGTGGCGGATGTGACCGGCATTATTCTGACGAAGCTGGACGGGACGGCGAAGGGTGGCATCGCGGTGGCGATCCAGTCGGAACTGCAGATTCCCGTGAAGTACATCGGCGTGGGGGAATCCATAGAGGATTTACAGAAGTTCGACGCGAAGCAGTTTGTGGACGCGCTTTTTGATGTGAAAGTGGAAGAGGAAGAAGAGTAGCAAATGCCATTACTATGAGCAGACGGAAGCTGTGAATAGAAACAGAATGAGGAGGCACAAAGGGGATGGATGCAATGACGTTGGATAAGTTTGAGGAGGCATACGAGGTTGTCAAAGAGGTGGCTTCGGAGACGAAGCTTGTGTACAGCGATTATTTCAGCGCACAGACCGGAAACAAGGTTTATCTGAAACCGGAGAATATGCAGCTCACGGGCGCGTACAAGCTCAGAGGGGCTTACTATAAGATCAGCACGCTGACGGGCGAGGAGCGGGCGAAAGGGCTGATCACGGCATCCGCCGGAAACCATGCCCAAGGCGTCGCCTACGCGGCAAAATGCTACGGGGTGAAAGCGGTGATCGTGATGCCCACCACGACCCCGCTAATCAAAGTCAACCGCACCAAAAGCTACGGGGCGGAGGTGATTCTGTACGGGGACGTGTACGATGAGGCGTGCGCCCACGCGCTGGATCTGGCGGAGAAAAACGGCTATACTTTCGTGCATCCCTTCGATGATCTGGATGTGGCGACGGGACAGGGCACTATCGCCATGGAGATTATAAAAGAACTTCCTTTGGTGGACTATATTCTTGTGCCCATCGGGGGTGGCGGTCTTGCCACCGGCGTATCTACGCTGGCAAAGCTTTTGAACCCCAAGATCAAGGTGATCGGCGTGGAGCCTGCGGGCGCGGCATGTATGCAGGCGTCCATCAAGGCGGGAAAGGTGCAGACCATGGCGCAGGTCAACACGATCGCGGACGGCACGGCTGTGAAAACGCCGGGCGAAAAGATTTTCCCCTATGTGAGCAAAAATCTGGATGACATCATCACTGTGGAGGATGAGGAGCTGGTGGTGGCATTCCTTGATATGGTGGAGAACCATAAGATGGTGGTGGAAAATTCCGGGCTTCTCACCGTGGCAGCGCTAAAACATCTGGATGTGAAGCATAAAAAGGTCGTTTCCATTTTAAGCGGAGGTAATATGGATGTGATCACCATGTCTTCCGTGGTACAGCAGGGTCTTGTGCTGCGCGACAGGATCTTCACCGTTTCGGTACTTCTGCCGGACAAGCCGGGCGAGCTCTCCCGGGTGTCCGACGTGATCGCGAAGCAGAGCGGTAATGTCATCAAGCTGGAGCACAACCAGTTCGTTTCCATCAACCGCAACGCGGCGGTGGAGCTTAGGATTACGCTGGAGGCATATGGCACCGAGCACAAGAACCAGATTATCAAGGCGCTTGAGGACAACGGCTATCAGCCGAAGCTCGTGCGGGCGAGCGTGTAAATATTTTATAAAGTGGATATGACTAAAGGAAAAAGGACAGGACTCATATTCATGCAAAAAATAAAAAAATATGTTATTATAACGGCAGCGGCGTTTGTCTATGCTGTCGGGGTGAGTCTCTTTACTGACCCTAATAATATGGCGCCGGGCGGCGTGACAGGTATTGCCATTATTCTGAGCAGGATTTTTCCGGTCAGCACGGGTACGTTTATCATGCTGATCAATATACCGATTTTGATTTTTGCGATCTGGAAATTCGGGCTCGCGCTCACGGTATCCACAATTTATGCCACGGCTCTGATTTCGTTTTTCACGAATTTGTTGGCGGCATACGGTGCGGCGACGGATGATATTCTTTTGGCGGCGCTGGTGGGCGGTACGCTCACGGCGGTTTCCATCGGTGTGATTTTCCGGGCGGGGGCGACTACGGGAGGCATGGACATTATCGTCAAGGCGCTGCGTCTTCAGTTTCCGCATCTGAAGACGGGGAAAATCTTCTTTATTGCGGACGCACTTGTGGTGACCCTCTCGGGTATTGTGTTCCGGGATTTGAACGCCGCGCTGTATGCGGCGATCTCCGCCATCTGCACTTCTGTGGTGATGGACATTGTGCTCTACGGCAGGGACGAGGCGAGGCTTTTGTTTATCATCAGCGCGAAGGCGGAAAACATTGCGGAGCGTCTTTTGACGGATGTCGATATCGGCGTGACATATATAAAAGGGCAGGGCGCATATAGTGGAGATAACAAGCGGGTGATTATGTGCGTGGTGAAAAAGCCCGTATCGCCCAAAGCGGAGGAGATTGTGAAACAGGAAGACCCGGACGCCTTTATGATTATCACAAGCGCGACGGAGGTGTTCGGGGAAGGGTACAAAAGCTACTTTAGCGAGCGCATGTGATGTATGCGCATATAAAAGGAGAGTTTATGCAGGAGAATCATTCGCAGGGAAAGCGCGGCAGGAAGAAACGGAGGAGAAGTGAGAACAGTATCCTCGCGGGCTCTATTCTTCTCTGCATTATCACTTTGACGGCGGTAACGGTCTGTCTGGTCATGGTATTCCAGTACCGGGCGGTTCAGCAGAAGAACACGGCGGTTATGAGCGAGCTTGAGGCGATCCGCCTGAGAGAAGAAGCGGCTTACAATCAGGCGGAAGTGGACGCTTTGATTGAGAGCGCGGTGGAGGAGACGAAGGAGGAAACGTCGGAGGAAGTGAGCAAGGCGTTCCTTGACAGGATGAAGGAGCTGATGACTTCCGGCGGCGGCACGACGGAGATGCTCAGAACCTTCTTCCCGGACGAGATCGTGCTGGCGGATGCCGGGCAGTATTATTTCTTCCCGATTCTGGAGGATTTGGCAAAGAATACATACAATCCCGAGTCTTTTATGGCGGACGGAGACGGTGTGGTTCATTACTATGAGGAGGGAGAGCGGATTTCCCGCAAGGGCATAGACGTGTCCCGTTATCAGGAGAAGATTGATTGGGAGAAGGTGGCGGAAGACGAGGTAGACTATGCCTTTGTCCGTCTGGGCATCAGAGGGTATACCGAAGGTGAGATTTTAGAGGACGAAACCTTCCAGAAAAATATCGAAGGCGCTTTAAAAAATGATATCGACGTGGGCGTTTACTTCTTTACTCAGGCTATGAGCGTGGAGGAGGCGGAGGAGGAAGCCGAGTTCGTGATCGAGTCCATCGCACCTTACAAGGTGGCTTATCCGGTGGTGATCGACGTGGAGGTGGTGACGAGCGCCAACGCGCGAAGCAATGACCTGTCCAAAGAGGAGCGGACAAAATACTGCATTGCTTTTTGCGAGAAAGTCAAAGAGGCGGGATATACGCCCATGATATATGGCAATTTGAAAACCTTTATGCTGCTTCTGGATATAGAACAATTGGAAGAGTACGACAAGTGGTTTGCCTATTATGACGAGACATACTATTTCCCTTATGATTTCAAAATCTGGCAGTATACGAACAAGGGAAAAGTGTCCGGCATCAAGGGGGACGTGGACTTAAACGTCAGCTTTGACGCGAAAGAGCATGAGGAAGACGACGATTAGCGAGGGCGGCAAGCAGCGTTGGAAGGCTGACGCTGTGAAAATACAAAAAAAAGAAAGGCAGGGTTACGACATGAAATACGAATTTGAAGGTACTGTAGAATTCCGGGAGAATGAAAATGCCATCTCCGTGCCATTCAATGTCTGGGAGGTATGCGAGAAGGTGGGAGACGCGCCGGTGCGGGTCTGCTTTGACGACGTGTGTTTTATCTGCGATCTGCTGCCGAAGGGGCAGGGATATTATGACATTCCGGTAAATCAGGAGACGCTCTCCAAGGTGGAGCTTGGAAAGAAATATCTGATTTCCATTGAGATCGTGGGAAACGTGATGGGCAGAATCGGAGACAGCCCTTACAGCGTAGAGCATCCGATACGCAAAGTTGACGGGGTGGAGCTTGTGACACAGCCTTGGGACGGTCTGTGCGGGCAGTCCTGCATTGCCATGATCGCTGGGACGACGCTTGACGAGGCGTGCGACATTATGAAATGCCGGGAGTGGCAGGCGAACATGAGCAAGATGATCGCCACGCTGGAATATCTGGGCATCCGCCATGCGGATAAGATTGTGTATACCCTCGGCAAGAGCGTGGAGCTGCCGAAATGTACGATCATCATGGAGCGCATGGGCAGATACAGCCACTATCTCGTAGGGTATGACGGAAAGTATTACGACCCCAATCTGGGCGTGATCAAGGAATTTGACATGGCGAAGATGGTGGGGTATCTGGAAATCGTCGTGTAACGCGGAAAAGAGATTTTGCAAAGCGAAATGGTTCCTATGAAAAAGCTGTCCTCTGTAAAAACAGGAGACAGCTTTTATGTTGTCTATGGGGAAATCAGATCAGGTTTCGTTCATTTTATGTATGGATTCGGCAATGCTGTTGGCGTCCTGCGTGATCTTTTTATAAATTTCCGTGGACTGCTTGGAGAAAGTACCCATCTGTTTCGCAATGATACCGAAGCCTGCACCCGCCGCGCCGACTCTTGCCGTCTCAATGGAGGCGTTCAGCGCCATGATCGTCTGCTTGGAAGCGATACCCTCGAGCTCCTTGGTGTTCTCCTTGATCCGCGCCACTGTTTCGGTTGCATTTGCAATCTCTTCTTCCCATACATGGATCTTTTTGTATTCCGTAGCGCTCATATATTCCTGTACGACCAGAATATTTACCATGTCTGTCAAGAGGGAAACAGCGGCGCGGATGGACGGTTCCGTACGCACAGGGACTTTGTGGGCGGCACGGATGTAAACCTCCGGGTCAACGCCCAGCTCTTCCGCGACCGCGGTAAGCTTTTCGTCATCCGGCTCGCGGGAGAAAACTTGTCCGCCAATCATACGACCTAACTTTTCACCGTTTAAAATGATATCAATGGAAAATTCCATAAGCCCGGCATGGCACTCGTAAATGCCCTGTCCGGCAGCCATACATTTCTGACAGCGCTTCGATCCTTCCTGACAGCCCTGCGTCTGCTTCGTACAAAAGTCGGTAAAACCGCTTCCCTTTGTCATATAATTGCCGTCCATGTCAACGGCGATGACAGCGAGACCGGTTGCCTGCGAAAATGTATCCTGAATTTTTTGTAAATGTGATATATCCATAAAATCCGAGAGCTTCATGAAGAGATCCCCCTCCTTCAACAATATTGTAATTATTATAGCATGTTTTTTTCGGAATGCCTATCTTTTTGTATGGTATAATACAAAATATAAATCAGACGAAAAGGCAGGACAGCGGGATGACGGAACTGTATTATGCGGAGGATGATCCGGATATTGCGGGTATGGTGAAAGCATATCTGGAGCGGAAGGACATAAAAGTGTCGGTGTACGGCACGCTTGCGGATTTGAAGCTGGCGCTTGCGCAGCGTCTGCCCTCTATGGTGCTGCTTGACTGGAACATGCCGGACGGGCGCGGGGACGGGCTGTGTAGGTGGATTCGCGGGCGTTTTAAGGAACTGCCGGTTATTTTTCTGACGGTGCGGGGCGACAGCGCGGATATTGTCTCAGGGTTCGAGAGCGGCGCGGACGACTATGTGGTGAAGCCCTTTGCCCTCGAGGTACTCTATTCCCGCGTTCAGGCGCTCTTTCGCAGAAGCGGAAACGCTGGCGGGCAATACCTGTCCTGCGGGGAAATCGCGATGGATTTGAACCGGATGCTTGTTACCTGCAAAGCGGAGGAGGTCAGTTTAAGCGCGGTGGAATATCAGGTGCTTTTGTGCCTGATGAGGAATAAGGGAAGGATTGTGACGAGAGAAAAACTGTTGGAACAGGTCTGGGACGTCAACGGGAACTATGTGAATGACAATACATTGACTGTGACAGTCAAACGTCTGCGGGACAAGCTGGGAAAGCCGCTATGTCTGAAAACGGTGAGGAGCGTGGGTTATCGTATGGAGGATATGTTATGAACGGCAGGGGAAAGCGGAGGCTTATGGAAGGATTACGGCGGCATAGGAGTATGAGGAAACGTCTGCGGGAACTGACGGCATATCTGGAACAGGCGGATGCGGGGAACGCGCCTGTTCTCTCCGCTTTAGGGGAGGATGAGCTTTCCAGACTGGAGGATCAGATTTATAAGACGGTGACTTACCTGTATCAGACGCGTGAGGAGGCGGTGCGGACAAAAAATGAGTTTGCGCAGAACCTGTCCAATATCGCCCATCAGATTAAGACGCCAATCACAGCGATTTCTCTGTGCGCACAGGCGATGGAAGGGGAAGAGAACAGAGAAGGACGAGAGCAGATTCTCAGGCAGCTTACAAGACTGACGCATCTGGAGGAAGCTTTGCTTCTTCTGGCACGGTTAGATGCCGGTACGCTTGCTTTAAAGAGGGCGGAGACGGATGTCTATACCCTGCTTATGCTTGCGGCGGATAACTTGCAGGAGATTTTCGCGCAGTCGGAGGCTGCCGTGGACATTCCGGAACTTGGGGAAATGCGGATTACGGTCGATCCGGACTGGACTATGGAGGCGGTGATGAATCTGATGAAAAACTGTGCGGAGCATGGTGCGGGCGGATGCGTCCGCTGTTTTTATGAACAGAACCCCCTGTATACGGAAATACGGATATGGGATAAAGGCGCGGGATTTGTAAGGGAAGACCTTCCCCGCCTGTTTGAGCGGTTTTACCGGGGGAAAAACGCGGGAGAGGGCGGCATCGGTATAGGTCTTGCGCTTGCAAAGGAGCTGATTGAGCGGCAGGATGGCGCTATCCGCGCAAAAAATCTGCCGGAGGGCGGCGCGTGTTTTGAGATTCGGTTTTACCGTCACTGAGTTGTCACTTTCGCCTGATATGATAGTTAGGTAAATGCGAAACGCATCGCGGACTTTGTAGTCGTTGTGCACATTGTATATTCCAACGCAGACACGCTTGCGCTCCGTTCCAAGCGTAACAGTGCTAAATTCGTGAAAAACCTCATTAAGCACTGACGCTTTCCAAGGGTCTGCTTATGGATTATACAACATGCACAACATATCAATATCAAAAAAGCGTTTCGCAATGACTCAATTATAATTAAGAGGCAATGAAGGAGGAAACAGACGGGTGAATATTTTGACATGCGAAGGGGTAACTAAGGTGTACGGCTCAGGGGGGAACCGGGTGGTGGCGCTTGACGGGATTGATCTTGCGGTTGACAGGGGCGAGTTTGTGGCGGTTACGGGGGCGTCGGGCTCCGGTAAATCCACTTTGCTGCATATTCTGGGAAGCGTGGACAAGCCGACGGGCGGCAGGGTAACCGTGGAGGGAACCGACCTTTCCGAACTGAATCAGACGCAGGCGGCAATTTTCCGGCGCAGGAAGGTGGGGCTGGTGTACCAGTTTTATAATCTGATTCCCACGCTGACGGTGCGAAAAAACATTCTGATGCCGCTCACATTGGATAAAAAGAAAGTGAATGATGTGTACTTTGAGGAGGTGGTAAAGACGCTTGGTCTCTCTGAGCGGCTGGAGGCTCTGCCGAATCAGCTTTCCGGCGGGCAGCAGCAGAGGGTGGCGATCGCCCGCTCCCTGATTTATCGCCCGGCGCTGCTCTTGGCGGACGAGCCAACCGGAAATCTGGATCAGAAAAATTCCGGGGAAATCATGGATATGCTCAAACTCTCCAACCGGAACATGAAGCAGACCATAGTGCTGATTACCCACGATGAAAAAGTTGCTCTGGAGGCGGACAGAATCATCACCATAGAGGATGGCCGCATTGTGGGCGACGAGAGAAGGAGGTAGTGCAGATGTGGAGAGAATATTCGTCGGGTTATCTGAAAAACAACCGCTCTGCCGCCGTTTCCGTTATGACAGCCGCGTTTATTTCGTCGCTGCTTTTATCGTTGTTAAGCTGTCAGTTTTACAATATGTGGAAGTATGAGGTGGAACGGCTGCGGGCGGAGGGAGACCAGTACGCGCTGATGGCGATGTATCTGGTGCGCGACGCAAATGATGAGGCGCCAAGGCTGGTATTTCCGCTGTTTCTCTTGATTATGGGGCTTGCCTCATTTTCGCTTATCGTTATCATACACAATGCCTTCGCGGTGTCCATGCAGGCGAGAATCCACCAGTTCGGTATTTTGTCCAGCATTGGGGCGACACCGAGACAGATTCGGACCTGTCTCTTGCAGGAGGCGGCATACCTGTGCGCGGCGCCGATTCTGGTTGGAACGCTGCTTGGCATAGCGGGGAGTATGGGGCTTCTGGCTCTGTTGGAGATGTTGGCACGGGAGGTGGAAGGCAGGCGGGCGTCGGTGTTCGGGTACCATCCGCTGATTCTTTTGTTTACGCTTTTGATAACGGCAATCACCATAGGGATATCCGCATGGATGCCGGCAAGGAAACTGAGCGTGATGACGCCGCTTGAGGCAATCAAAAATACACGGGAGCTGGAACTGAGAAAAAAATACAATTCTCCGGGGCTTTCCCTTCTGTTCGGCGTGGAAGGAGAGCTGGCGGGAAACGCGCTGCGGGTACAGCGAAAGGCGCTTCGGACGGCGTCGGTGTCGCTTCTTTTGTCCATGACGGCTTTTGCGCTGATGCAGTGCTTTTTTACCCTGTCGGATATCAGTACAAGGGAGACATTCTTTGAAAAATATCAGGACGCATGGGACATTATGGTCACGGTGAAAGACACGGGGATAGGCAGTTTTGGGGAGATGGAGAAACTGCGTCAGATACCGGGTGTGGATGACGTGGTTGTGTACCAGAAGGCGCGTGCGAAGAGTCTGCTGTCGGAGGAAAATCTGAGTGGGGAAATGAGGGCGAACGGGGGATTTTTCCATGATAACGGGAAGTATGTGGAGCGGGACGGGGAATTTTTTAGAGTGAGTGTGCCGATTGTCGTAATGGATGACGCAAGCTTTCTGGCGTACTGCGAAGCGATAGGCGCGCCACAACGGACGGACGGGGCGGTGATACGCAATCTCATCTGTGACGTGACCAACCCGGATTTCAGGCATCCGCAGTATATGCCCTATATAAAGGAGGCGGACACGACAAGGCTTGTAGCGCGGACGGGTGATGTGGCTGCGGAAATGTCGGTTTCGGATTGCGCGCAGACGGCAGAGATTCCGGTTATTGCCTATACGGAAGAAGTTCCCGTATTGCGGGAAGAATACGCCACCCTTGACAAGTACGAGCTGGTGCACTTTGTTCCGGCGAGCCTGTGGAGAAAATTGGAAGAAGGGATTGGCGGCGCGGAGGAAGATACCTTCATCCGCATTCTTTGCAGGAAAGGAGTCAGTCTGGAAGAACTGGATACGATTCAGGGAGAAATCGAAAAAAGCCTTGCGGGAGCTTATACGATAGAGAGTGAGAACCGCATCCGGGAATATGAGACGAACGATGAGAAGATACAGGGAATGATGCTCGTGCTGGGGACTTTTTGTGTGCTGCTCGCGCTGATCGGCTTGGGCAACGTGTTTTCCAATACGCTCGGCTTTGTACGGCAGAGGAAGCGGGAGTTTGCCAGATATCTTTCCGTGGGCATGACGCCGGGAGAACTGCGGAAAATGTTCTGTATTGAGGCGTTTGCGCTTGTGGCACGCCCGATGCTGTGGGCGGCGGTCGTCGCGGTCTTGGCGGTGGGCGCTATGTTGAAGGCAAGTTATATGAATCCGGCAGAGTTTCTGGCTGAGGCGCCTTTTGTGCCAATCGGCGCGTTTATGCTGGCGGTCGGCGGCGCGGTGGCGCTTGCCTATTATCTGAGCTGGCGCAGGATGCGGGAGATGAATCTGTCGGAGGTTCTGCGGGATGATACGATGATGTAGGCAGCGGATTAACTTTGCATCATTTATGAAGCCGGGATTGTGTGCCAGATCCGGCAATGTTCATTTGCGTTGCTTGCCGCAACAGGGGTTCTTCCGTATCATGGGGGTGAAAGGAGGGCATTGTTGATGCTGAACGAAAATATCAAAACAATCAGAAAATCCAAAGGACTTTCACAGGAGGAACTTGCAGTCAAACTGCATGTGGTGAGACAGACGATTTCAAAATGGGAGCAGGGATTGTCGGTCCCGGATGCCGATATGCTGATTTCCATTTCAGAGGTATTGGAAACACCTGTGAGCGCACTGTTGGGAGAGAACGTTGTTGAAAGAGAGGCTGATAATTTAAGAGTCATTGCGGAGAAACTTGAGGTCATAAACCTGCAGCTTGCGCAGGGGAAGGCAATGAGACGAAAAGTAATTCATTGGTTTCTGGTCTTATTGGGTGTGGTGATAGTTGCTGGCTTTGCCGCCTTGATTGTATGGAACAGCCCCTATTTGGGGTGGGATTATAGTGACCCGGAAACCGCGGTTGCCGGAGTGGTGGTTCACACGTTTGAGTGGCTGTTTGTCCGGATTGTACCGTTTGTCCTGACTGGAGCGGTCATCGGTGCCTGCCTGACGCGAAAGAAATAGATTTGGTGTCAAGAAAAAATACTTGACACATCGCTCACTCTATTGTAAAATGCAAAAGTCGGCGGTCGTCTGCCTTATTTTTCATGGATGTGCCGCCTTGGCAAAGCCGGAACAAAAACGGCGCAGAATTGGTGAAAACATGGAAAAGATCGTAGAACAGGGATTATTGTATGATTTCTATGGAGAACTGTTGAACGCGCACCAGCAGGAGATTTACGAGAGCGTCGTGTATGAGAACCTCTCTCTGGGAGAGATCGCGGAGGCGAAGGGAATCAGCAGGCAGGCGGTGCACGATATTGTGAAACGCTGCGACAAGGCGCTTCTCGGCTACGAGGAGAAGCTGAAACTGGTGGCACGGTTTACGAGCATCAAGGAGAAAATTGCGCAGATCAACCGTCTTTCCGAGCAGTATGAGAGCGGGGAGTTGGAAGAGACGGCGTCCTACGGCTCGCAGATTAGAGAATTGTCGGCAAGGATTATGCAGGAACTGTAGTTTTGTGTGCGGCAGGTTTGTGTCCGCCAAATGGATTTTTAAAAGGCAGAAAGGCGTAAGATCAGATGGCGTTTGAGAGTCTGACAGATAAACTGCAGAATGTATTTAAGAATCTGAGAAGCAAGGGGCGTCTCACAGAGGAGGATGTCAAGACCGCGCTAAAAGAGGTTAAGATGGCGCTTCTCGAGGCGGACGTCAACTTCAAGGTAGTGAAACAGTTTGTGAAGTCCGTGGAGGCGCGGGCGATCGGCGCGGACGTGTTGAACGGTTTAAATCCCGGACAGATGGTCATCAAGATCGTGAACGAGGAAATGGTGTCCCTGATGGGATCCGAAACGACGGAGATCACCATGCAGCCGGGAAAGTCGATCACGGTCATCATGATGTGCGGTCTGCAGGGCGCGGGTAAAACCACGACCACGGCGAAGATCGCGGGGAAGCTGAAATTGAAAGGCAAGAAACCGCTTCTTGTGGCATGTGATGTGTACCGTCCCGCGGCGATCAAACAGCTGCAGGTAAACGGGGAAAAGCAGCAGGTGGACGTTTTCTCCATGGGGGAAAACCATAAGCCGGTCAACATCGCGAAAGCGGCGATTGAGCACGCCCAGAAGAACGGTCATAACGTGGTGATTCTGGATACGGCGGGTCGTCTGCATATAGACGAGGAGATGATGGCGGAGCTGATCGAGATTAAGGGAAACGTGGACGTGCACCAGACGCTTCTGGTGGTGGATGCCATGACCGGTCAGGACGCAGTCAATGTGGCGAAGGATTTTGACGAGAAGGTCGGCGTGGACGGCGTGATCCTGTCCAAGATGGACGGAGACTCCAGAGGCGGCGCGGCGCTCTCCATCAAGGCTGTCACGGGAAAGCCGATTCTCTTTATCGGTATGGGCGAGAAGCTTTCCGATCTGGAGCAGTTTTATCCGGATCGTATGGCAAACCGGATTCTGGGCATGGGCGATGTGCTCACGCTGATCGAGAAGGCGCAGCAGAATCTCGACATAGACGAGGACAAAGAAAAAGAAATGGCTGCCCGCATGAAAAAGGGCAAGTTCGATTTCGAGGACTATCTGGAGAGCATGAAACAGATGCGCAATATGGGCGGGCTTTCCGGGATTTTGAGCATGATGCCCGGCATGGGAAAGCAGATGGCGGATATCGAGTCGGCGGTGGATGAAAAACAGCTGGCGCGCATGGAGGCGATTGTCCTCAGCATGACGCCGCAGGAGCGGCAGAATCCAAAACTTTTAAACCCGAGCAGGAAAGGGCGCATTGCCAAGGGCGCAGGGGTGGACATTGCGGTGGTCAACCGCTTTATCAAGCAGTTTGAGCAGTCGCAGAAGATGATGAAACAGATACCCGGCATGATGGGCGGCAAGAAAGGCCGCGGCATGTTCGGGGGCTTAGGCGGTATGAAATTCCCATTTTAGGGTTTCAAAATAAACAAATACATTTAATTTACAGGAGGCAAAAGAAATGGCAGTTAAGATCAGATTAAGAAGAATGGGACAGAAGAAGCATCCTTTTTACAGAATTGTGGTAGCGGATTCCAGATCCCCCAGAGACGGCAGATGTATCGCGGAGATCGGCACTTACGATCCCAACACGGATCCCAGCACCTACAAGGTAAACGAGGAAGAGGCGAAGAAGTGGCTTGCTAACGGCGCACAGCCCACAGAGATTGTGAGCAGAATCTTCAAGACGGTAGGCGTGACAAAATAAAAGGGTTTCAGGTCGCTTTTGGAGGTGGACTATGAAAGAATTGGTTGAAGTGATCGCAAAAGCTCTTGTGGAAAACCCGGACGAAGTGGTGGTGACACAGAAGGAGGAAGGTAAGAACGTTATCGTGGAACTCCATGTGGCGCCCTCCGATATGGGAAAGGTTATTGGCAAGCAGGGACGTATCGCAAAGGCGATCCGCTCTGTTGTCAAGGCGGCGTCATCTAAGGACAATAAGAGAGTGGATGTAGAGATCATCTGACAAAAGGACCCCACGGATTTCCCTGTGGGGTCTTCTGCTTATGCAGAATGACAGAGAAAAGGACAGGGAGTAAAGGGATTTGGGAACGGAGAGAAACGACGAGTTACAGGTGGGCGTGATTACGCAGACCCACGGGATCCGGGGCGAGGTGAAGGTATTTCCCACCACGGACGACGCGAACCGCTTTAAGAAGCTGAAAGAGGTCATTCTGGACACGGGGAGAGAACGTCTTTCCTTGGAGATCGAGGGCGTCAAGTTCTTTAAGCAGTTCGTGATACTGAAATTCAAGGACTATGATTCCATCAACGACGTGGAAAAGTATAAGCAGGGAAAGCTTTTGGTGACCCGTGACAAGGCGGTCAGATTAAAGAAGGATGAGTATTTCGTGGCGGATATGATCGGTATGCGTGTCGTGACGGACGAGGGCGAAGACTTTGGCATATTGAAGGAAGTGCTTGCCACCGGCGCAAACGACGTCTATGTGGTGAGTCGGGAGGGCGGAGAGGTGCTGCTCCCGGCGATCAAAGAGTGCGTGAAAAACATCGATATAGACGGGCAGGTGATGGAAATTCACGTAATGGACGGGCTGCTTAGTTGACAGGCAGCGTGTTAGGCTGCTTTTTGAATGACGCGGATACAACACTACTTTGGAGGATGTGCAATGCTGAATTTCCATATACTGACATTATTTCCGGAGATGGTCATGCAGGGTCTGCACACGAGCATTCTCGGCAGAGCGGCGGATAGAGGCGATATCTCCATAGAGGCGGTCAATATCCGGGATTTTACAACAAATAAGCACGGCAAGGTGGATGATTACACTTACGGGGGCGGCGCGGGGATGCTGATGCAGGCACAGCCGGTATTTGACGCCTGCCAGTCGATTATTGACCGAATTGGTCAGGATAAGCCGCGGCGCGTCATATACGTCACCCCGCAGGGGAAACCGTTCCATCAGAAGATGGCGAAGGAGCTGTCCGCGGAGGAGGAGCTGATTTTTCTCTGCGGTCACTATGAGGGAATCGACGAGCGGGTGCTGGAAGAGATTGTCACGGATGAAATTTCTCTTGGCGACTATGTGCTCACGGGAGGAGAGCTGGCGGCTATGGTGATGGTGGACGCCATCGCGAGACTGGTGCCGGGCGTCCTGCACAACGGGGAGTCGGCACAGACGGAGTCCTTTGGGGACGGTCTTTTAGAATATCCCCAGTATTCCCGCCCGGAGATCTGGCACGGGAAACGAGTGCCGGAGGTTCTGCTCTCGGGCGATCACGCGAAGGTGGACGCTTGGAGGCTGGAACAGGCGATTGCGCGGACGAAGGAGAGAAGACCGGATCTGTATGAGAAATATATGGAGAAATAGCTTGCATTTGCCCCCGTTGTATGGTAAATTATAAATGTTGTGAAGAAGGATGGTCCTCTGTTACAGACGTATTAAGAACATCCGGAGCATATCAGGAGGAGAATTATGAACGACATCATCAGAGAAATTGAAGCGGAACAGTTAAAGGAGAACCTGGGCGACTTCCATGTAGGCGATACCGTTAAGGTGTACGGCAAGATCAAGGAGGGTAACCGCGAGAGAATCCAGGTGTTTGAGGGAACCGTCTTAAAGATTCAGGGCGGCGGCAACAGAACGACGTTCACGGTGCGTAAGGTATCAAACGGCGTAGGCGTTGAGAAGACATGGCCGATGCATTCCCCGAATGTGGAGAAGGTTGAGGTTGTCAGAAGAGGTAAGGTGAGACGTGCTAAACTGAATTACCTGAGAGATCGCGTCGGTAAGAAGGCTAAAGTGAAAGAACTGGTTAAATAAGCGAAAGTGATGATGGAGCAGATACCTCAGAGTAATTCGGGGTATCTGCTTTCGCGTACGATGGAGTATACAGAATGGCGAGAAGAAAAGGTTTGACCTTTTATCAGAAAAAGAAAAGGCTTGATCCGAGGCTTTTAAAAGATGGTGTTGAGCTGTTGGTGGGCGGCGCGGTCGCCGTCTTTCTGGCATTCGTTCTCGTCTTTTCCATAGGGATGCGCACTAGTGTGATCGGCGATTCTATGGAGCCGGCGCTGCACAACGGACAGGAAATTCTGATGAACCGGATTCTCTACCGCATCTCTACGCCGAAACGCGGCGATGTGGTCGTCTTTTTGCCAAATAACAATAAAAATTCTCACTATTACGTGAAACGCGTTGTGGGACTGCCGGGCGAGACGGTGCAGATCAGGGAGGGCAGTGTGTACATAGACGGGGTGCTTCTTGCGGAGAATGAGCAGTTTGATAAAATCATAGATCCGGGCATTGCACGCAATGAAGTACTTCTTTCGAGCGACGAGTTTTTCGTGCTGGGGGATAACCGCAACAGCAGTGAGGACAGCCGATCGGGTAATATCGGCGCGGTCAGGAAAGATACGATTATCGGCAAGGCGTGGTTCCACATGGCAGCCGGAGAAGAGTCCATGGGGCTGATTGAATAGAGAGGGCAAGGCATGAATTATCAGTGGTATCCGGGGCATATGACGAAGGCAAAGCGCATGATGCAGGAAAATATCAGTCTGATCGATCTGGTGATCGAACTGGTGGACGCGCGGGTTCCGCTTTCAAGCAGAAATCCGGATATAGATGAACTGGGAAAAAACAAGTCCCGGCTGATTTTGTTAAATAAATCGGATCTGGCGGATCCGGCGGCGAATAAACGGTGGATGGCATACTTTAAGGAGCGCGGGTTCAATGTGCTGGAGGTCAACGCGAAGACAGGGCAGGGACTAAAGGCGATTCAGCCCAAGGTGCAGGAGGCGTGCCGGGAGAAGATCGAGCGTGACAGAAAGCGGGGCATCAAGAACCGTCCCGTCAGAGCGATCGTGGTCGGCATCCCCAACGTGGGGAAATCCACGTTTATCAATTCCTTTGCGGGAAAAGCGTGCACAAAGACAGGAAATAAACCGGGCGTGACGAAGGGCAAACAGTGGATCAGGCTCAACAAGGAATTGGAGCTTTTAGATACGCCGGGTATTCTCTGGCCGAAGTTTGAGAGTGAGGAGGTCGGGAAGCGGCTGGCGATGATCGGCTCCATGAATGACGAGATTCTGCAGATGACGGAGCTTGCGCATGAACTGCTCGCCTATCTTTTAGAGCATTACAGGGAACCGCTGCTTGAACGCTACCAGATCGGGGAGACGGAGGGTGCGCTTACGCCCGTCGAGGCGCTGGCGCTCATCTGCGAGAACCGCAAGTGTTATAAGAAAGGGCAGGAACCGGATTTCGAGAAGGCGGCGGCGCTGCTGGTAGATGATTTCAGAAATGGCAGAATTGGAAGAATTACATTGGAAATGTGTGGGGAATGCAATTATTCAGCACAGGTCGAAGCATTTACTGCTGAGACCGTAAGAACATGATGGAGGGATGCAAAATCCCATCGTCGAAGACGATTTTAATGGATTTTGCATCGTAACTATGAAGGAACTGAATAGTTACGGGGAAATGCAGGAGGAAGAGCAAAAGTGAAAAAGGTGCTTCGTGAGATTTTAAATACCAGTCTGTATCTGTTGGGCGTTTTGTGTCTCGTATATCTGGTGATTCATTTTGTGGGGCAGAGGACGCAGGTGCAGGGGCGCTCCATGGAGCCGGCGCTCAGTGAGGCGGATAACCTGATCGTGGATAAACTGAGTTACCGTTTTCATGATCCGGAACGTTTTGACATTATCGTTTTTCCCTTTTTGCAAGAGGAGGAAACCTTTTATATCAAGCGGATTATCGGGCTTCCCGGTGAGACGGTGCAGATCGACGAGGAGGGAAACATCTATGTGGACGGCGAGGTGCTTAAGGAATCCTACGGCAAGGAAGTAATCGCCAATCCCGGGAGGGCGTATGAGCCTGTGAAGCTGGGCAAGGACGAATATTTTGTTCTGGGAGATAACAGAAACAACAGTCTCGACGGCAGGGACCCTTCGGTTGGCAATATCAGGAGGGAAAATATTATCGGCAGGGCTTGGCTGCGGATTTGGCCGCTGAATAAGTTCGGGTTTGTCAAACACCAATGATGCGGCATAGACTCACTGGCTGCTGCAGGGCGACGATTTTTACAGGAGCAGGGAAAGATGGCGGAAAAAATAAGTGTTATCAGGGAAAAATTGCAGGCGGCGGCTGTCACGGAGCTGCCTGTTTTGTTTTCGGCGTACGAGTCGGATGAGAGGGCAGGGGTACAGGCTGAAATTGCCAAGGCGAAAAAACAGCTTCTTTTGTATGAAAAAGAATTGAAGAGAACGGAGGAACTGAAATGTTATGAGCGGGAATATGCCGCATTTGCTCATATTTGCGGCATTGATGAGGTGGGCAGGGGGCCCCTTGCCGGACCTGTGGTAGCGGGGGCGGTTATTTTGCCGAAAGATTGTGATATTTTATATATCAATGATTCCAAGAAACTCTCCGAAAAAAAGAGAGAGGAGTTATATGAGGTCATTATGGAAAAAGCGCTGGCGGTGGGCTTAGGTTACAGCACGCCGGAGCGGATCGACGAGATCAACATTCTGCAGGCGACTTACGAGGCGATGCGTGAGGCGATCGGCAAGTTATCTGTAACACCCGATATTTTATTGAATGACGCGGTGACCATACCGGAAGTCAAAATTCGTCAGGTGCCTATCATCAAAGGGGATGCCAAAAGCATTTCCATTGGCGCGGCAAGCATAGTGGCGAAGGTGACGAGGGACCGGCTGATGGTGCAGTATGACGAGGTCTATCCGATGTACGGGTTTGCCTCGAACAAAGGCTACGGGGCGCAGGCGCATATTGAAGCGCTTAAGGAATACGGACCGTGCCCCATTCACAGAAGATCTTTTATCAAAAATTTTTGCGAGGTGCGCGATTGAATCTGGGAAGCATTTTTAAAAAAGAAAATCAGAGGGTGAGAACCGAGGACACCATAAAGGTGACGGATTCCATGGGAAAAGGGGAGCGGATCAGGCATCTGCAGAACGAGGTGCGCGCTCTGAAACCGGGACAGACGCTTCAGGGAACTGTGGTGAGCAGGGAGGGCAATTCCGTGCAGATCGAGCTGGCACAGGATTTTGCCATCAGCGCCAAAATCGACAAGAGCGTGAATGTGGCGCTGGGGCAGTTGATGAGCTTCGAGGTCAAGGCTAACAGCAGTTCTTTTATGTCCCTCGCCCCTCTCTATACCAATACGGCAAACACCGCGACCATCCTGCGCGCCCTGTCGGCGGCGGGACTGCCGGAGACAGCCGAAAACATAGAGATGGTGGCAAAGATGATGGAGGAGGGAATGCCCATAGACAAGGAGTCGATTCTGAATATGAGCAGGCTGCTCATGGACTTTCCCGGAAATGATCCCACATCCATCATACAGATGACAAGGCTGGGACTGCCAGTGACAGAGGCAAATATCGAACAGTTTGAGCTGTACCGGAACGCGAACCACCAGATTCTTTCCAGTGCTCATACCATTGCGGATCAGCTCCCGCAGGCGTTTACGGAGTTGGTAAACAGCGGGCAGGGGGAGCGTGCGCTTGCTTTTTATCAGGCGGTTATCGATATTTTTACGGAGGAAGGCGCAGGGGCGGACGGAACGGTCAGCGTACAGCCGCAGGAGGGGGCGGAGACGTCCCAGACCGGCGATATAATGCAGGCGTCTCCCGAAGATGGAGAAAGCGCGGAGACGGCGCAGACGCCGGAGTCTTCCGGAGGACAGACGCAGAATGCGGGAGCCGCGGAGACGGCGGGACAGCCTGTGCAGACGGAAAACGCTGCGCCGAAGGAACAGCCTGCCGGCGTGCCGGTAGAGGAGCTGCCGAAAGCGGCGGAAGAGGCGTCGGAGGAAGAGGGCAGGACGCCAGTGCTGAACCGGGAACAGTGGCAGCGTCTGGGCGATGCATTGAGATCTCTTGGCATGAACGAGGAGACGGCGGCACAGGTGAAGAACGGGTCGCTTCCCACGAAGGATGTATTGCAGTTTATCAGACAGCTTTTGCCGAAGGCGCTTCGCGGCGAAGTGCCGGAACAGGCGCTTCAGAGATTGCTTGGAGGAAAAGAATTTCATGCGTTATTAAAAGAGCAGATCGGGCGTCAGTGGACAATAGAGCCGCAGGATGTGGCGGATAAAAAACAGGTGGAACAGCTTTACGAGCGGATCAGGGAGCAGACGGCGAGACTGTCGCAGGCGCTTGAGACGGCGGGAAAGGCGGACGCGCCCGTGGCGAGGAGCGTGCAGAACCTGCAGAGTAATGTGGATTTCATGAACCAGATGAACCACCTCTACACCTATGTGCAGCTGCCTTTAAAGATGCTTGGGAACGATGCGCACGGCGATCTATATGTGTATACCAACAAAAAGAATCTGGCGGCGCGGGACGGGCAGGTGAGCGCTCTGCTGCATCTGGATATGGAGCATCTGGGACCGCTGGATGTCTATGTGACGATGAAGGATAAGCAGGTGGCAACGAACTTTACGGTGGCGGACGAGAGCGTTCTGGATTTGATTGAGAAAAATATAGATACCCTGAATAAGAGGCTGGAAGGCAGAGGCTATTCGCTGAAAGCGCAGATGCATGTGAAGGAGGACACCGGGGAAGAGGAAGACTCGACGATTATGCAGACGCTGCTGAGCCAGCAGAAAAATATTTCGGTGCTCAGCAGGACATCTTTCGATATGAGGGCTTAACCAATGTGAGAAGAAGTTCTAAAGACGTCCCGCCATTGGACGGGACGCCAAGAACTTCTAAATCTCACATGAGAGAATGCTTGGAAAGCGGCATTCTCTGCTTTGGAAGAGGAATGTTGTGAAAAAAGAGGTATCAGGATGGCGGAAAAAAAACGGGAAAAGGAAAAAGTCAAACAGGCGATTGCGCTGGAATATGACCCCAGCGACGAGGCGCCGCGTGTCATTGCGTCCGGCAGGGGCGCTTTGGCGGAGCGGATTATCGAGCGGGCGAAGGAGGCGGACGTGCCGATCCACCGGGACGATAAGCTGGCGGATACGCTTTCCCGGCTGGAGATCGGGGATATGATTCCGCCGGAGCTGTACGAGGTAGTAGCGGAGATTCTGATTTTCGTGGATTCCATGGATAAAGTGAAAGCGAAAATTGCGAAAGGTACATGAGGATGAATAAGAGGGAAAAAGGGGCACAGAAGGAAGAGCAGGTCTGTGCCTGTTTATTTTCAAAGGGTGTAAAAATTGTGGAACGGAATTTCCGTAACCGGCAGGGGGAGATTGACGTGATCGGTTATGACGGCGATTATCTGGTCTTCTTTGAGGTGAAATACCGAGCCGGGAAAAGCAAGGGCAGCGCGGCGGAGGCTGTGGGCTTTGCCAAGCAGAGGAAGATATGCCGGGTGGCGGATTACTACCGCGTAATACATCACTGTCCGGAGGACACGCCGATCCGCTTTGACGTGGTGGCGGTGGACGGGGAAGAGATGAACTGGATTAAGGGGGCGTTCGATTACATTATATAAATAGAGTCTGCTTATGGTTATGTTATTTGTACAATTAATACAGTGCTAAGATGAGTTTCGCAAGTGACAAGAATAAGTTATATGAAGAAAGGGATTTATATATGGACTGGTACAGGCACAAAAATGAACGGCAGGTGCGCGTGAATACGGAGGGAGAGTTGGTTTACCTCACGTTTCCGATTTTGGAGGAGACGGGCATGGTGAGGCACCTGTTTTCTACGAGAATGGGTGGTGTGAGTGAGGGGATTTATAGTTCCATGAACTTGAGTTATACGAGAGGGGACCGGAAGGAAGCGGTGGATGAGAATTTTAGGAGGATTGCGGCGGCGCTTTCGTGCAGTGTGGAGGATATGGTCTGTTCTGACCAGACGCACACCACGAACCTGCGGATTGTGGGGAAGGCGGACGGCGGAAAGGGGATTACCAAGGAAAAGGATTACCGTGATGTGGACGGGCTTTTGACGGACGAGCCGGGGGTGTATCTGGCAACCTTTTTTGCAGACTGTGTGCCGCTGTATTTCGTAGATACAAAGAGAAAAGCGATTGCGCTGGCACACTCCGGCTGGCGGGGCACTGTGGCAAGAATGGGGCAGTGCGTGGTGGAGAAGATGCGGGAGGCTTACGGCACGGATCCAGCGGATCTTGTGGCGGTGGTCGGTCCTTCCATCTGTCAGGAGTGCTACGAGGTCAGCGAGGATGTGGCGGACGCCTTTGCGTCGGCGTTTCAAAAACCCGGACAGGAGCGGGAGATACTGTTTGCGAAGGGCGGCGGCAAATATCAGCTTGACCTGTGGCGAGCCAACGAGATTGTGCTGACGGAGGCGGGGATTCCCGAAGAAAACATACATGTCACGGATCTGTGCACATGTCATAACGACCGTTATTTGTTCTCCCACCGCGCGACAAAGGGGCAGCGGGGAAATCTGGGTGCGTTCCTCGGACTTTTGGCAAATTAAGAAAGACTTAAAGAAATTCCCAGCTATTCCTTTATGATTCTGTGTTTTAATGATAACATAAACCGGTTTGACGAAAGAGGAGAAAACAATGGCTAATATTCTTGTATGCGACGACGACAGAGAGATTGTGGATGCGATTGAGATTTATCTCATGCAGGAGGGCTACACGATTTTTAAGGCGTACGACGGACAGGAGGCAATCCGCATATTGAAGGAACAGCAGATCCACCTGCTTTTGATCGATATTATGATGCCGAAGCTGGACGGTATTCACGCCACGCTGAAAATTAGGGAATACTCCAGCGTGCCCATTATTTTCCTGTCGGCGAAGTCGGAGGACACGGACAAGATTCTGGGTTTAAACATTGGGGCAGACGACTATATCACGAAGCCCTTTAATCCGCTTGAACTGGTGGCAAGGGTAAAATCCAATCTCCGCAGGTATACGATGCTCGGAAACCTGAATACGGAGAATAACGCGCTTTTTCAGGTGGGAGGTCTGTGCATCAACGACGATACCAAGGAGGTGACGGTGGACGGGGACAGCGTGAAGCTGACGCCCATCGAATACAATATCCTTCTGCTGCTCGTGAAGAATTGCGGACGCGTTTTCTCCATCGATCAGATCTATGAGAGTATCTGGAATGAGGAGGCAATTGGCGCAGACAATACGGTGGCGGTACATATCAGACACATCAGGGAGAAGATCGAGATCAACCCCAAAGAGCCGAGATACCTCAAAGTGGTGTGGGGTGTTGGTTACAAGGTGGAAAAGGATGCGTAAAGCCGACGTCATGGAAGAAAGGATAGGCGGATGGAAAACACAGAGCGCGGGGAAATCCCGGAGATTTTAGAGACGGCAGCGGAGGAAGGACAGCAGGAGAAAAAAAGTGCCGAAAAGAGACAGAAGAAGAAAAAGACCGGAAAAAACAGGAGCGGGCTCAAGGCGCTGCTTTTGATTTTGCAGCATGCCGCGCTGGCGATCATGGTGTTTGCCGTGATTGTGGTGACGGTCTGTACGACGGTGCGCATTGAAGGGGTGCACTCGAAAGGCAGTTACAGCTATATCCGAAGTGCCGATCCGGGAACGCCCTTTGAGGATTCGGATGCGTTCAACTATATCTTTGGCTATGCGGTGGCGGATGTGATCCGTTTCGGTGTGGTGAGCAGCCAGATGGAGACGAAGGGCGCTTTCGACGGCGACAAGCTTGTGGATGTGACAGCTTACAACTATCGGAACAGCGGGCTGCCGGAGCAGTATGTGACGGTCAGTTACAGGCTGGAGGATCTGTTGAAATGGCAGACCTACGGTTTTGCCTACAACAACGTGGAGATGAACAGGGCGGAGGCGAGGGCATTCCTCGCAGATACCACGCAGGTGACGACGATCGACCCGGAGAGCGGCTACCAGAATACCACCGACGCCAACTATCTAAAGTCTGACGTAAAGGATTATACGGTGGTAAATGACGTGACGGCGGCGCAAGGAGCCGGCGAGGTGGTCGTTGAGTTTGCGGTGGAGGACGAAAATTCCGGTTTTGTGAAAGGGTATCAGCCGGCAAATGCGCTGGGGGATCCTGTCACGGAAGAGGAAGCGTCAGTTCTGGTGGAGGAGAGCCCGGCGGCGGAGGTATCCGATGCGGATGCGGAGGTGTACGAGTATGCAGTCCTCGTCAACCGCTATAAGACGGCTGAGGGCAAAAATCTGGAGGCGTATGTGTCCGACTGGGAAGAGTACTATGATCTGTGCCATAACGTACAGAGAGCGGCGGAGAGCCTTACCTACAACTATAATGAATATGCGCAGTACAGTGACTTTTACAACGTCGAAAACTCCAATGTACGGTTTTTGATTGAAAAGACTGTGGGAGAAAAGACACAGTATTACAGCAATATGACGGAGGGCAGCGATTACAGAAACCGTGTTACGCAGGCGATGGATGCGTTGACGGCAGGAAAACCGGCGGACATGTCCAAAGAGAAATTTATTTATTTCTGTCCTGCCGATATGGTTTATCAGACGAACACGACGATTGCCGAGGAGACGGTAAGGCAGATGATGCAAAGCTATGAATATGCCTACCCGGAGTCTGTACGGCTTTGGATTGGTGTGGACAGCTCCTATCCGGTGCAGGATGTGTTTACGCAGGGCGCAAGATACCTGCCCAATCTCTGGCTCTGGGTGGCAGCGGCATTTCTGGCGGGGATTTTGTATCTGCTCCTCTTTGCCTGCCAGACGGTGATGACGGGGAGAGTGTTTGACGAGAACGGAGGGAAGCGTATCAGGCTGAATGCTTTTGATGGGATTCCGACGGAGGGAGCTCTTCTCATTGCATGTGGTGTGGCGTTTCTGGCTCTTTGGATGGGTGTTGTGTTGACGGAACTTGCGGGGGTTGATCCCACCGATATTAATTTTTACAGGGAGGCGGTACATCAGGACTGGTTTAAGGCGGTTATTTTTGTCAGTGTTTTTGCGGCGGATGTACTGTTTACCTTTTTCTTCTACAGTCTGGTCAGAAGGATTAAGGCGCGGACGCTCTGGAAAAATTCGTGGCTCTGTCGTCTGGTGCAGAAGCTTATGAAATTTGCATGGAAAGTGTACGACAACGGCGGTACTATCCTGCGTACATGGGTGCCCTACGGCGTGTTTCTGGCGGTGAATCTGGTGTTGCTTGTATGGGGGTTATGCGACCAATACATGATTTTAGTTTTGTTTGCAGGCGCGATAGACGTGATTGTCGGCATACTGCTTTACAAGGATGTGAAGGAACGGCAGGGCATTGTGGAGGGCATAGAGACCATTACCGGCGGACAGGTGGATCACCAGATCGACACGGAGGATCTGCACGGGGACAACAGGAGTCTGGCAAATTCCGTTAACAGTATCGGGAAGGGCATCAGGGAGGCTGTGGAGATCAGCATGAAGGACGAACGCATGAAGGCTGATCTGATCACTAACGTGTCCCACGATATCAAGACGCCGCTCACATCCATCATAAACTATGTGGATCTGATCAAGAGAGAGCAGGTGGATAACGAGAAGGTGCAGAATTATATCCGCGTGCTGGATGAAAAATCCCAGCGGTTAAAGCAGCTCACGGACGATCTGGTGGAGGCGAGCAAGATCACTTCGGGAAATATCAGCCTGCATTTTGAACGGATCAATCTGATGGAGCTGATGAACCAGACCATCGGGGAGTTCTCCGAGAAGTTTGACACAAAGAACCTTGTCACGGTGATGAATGTGAATACGAAGGATGCGGTGATCGAGGCGGACAGCCGCAGGATGTGGCGTGTGATGGAAAATCTGTTCAACAACGTTTACAAGTACGCCATGCCCGGCACACGCGTGTATGTGACCTTGGATAAGGCAGAGCGCGGCGTGGAGGACGACACAGACCAAATCCGGGTGACGATAAAGAATATCTCGGAGAATCCGTTATTATGTAAACCAGAGGAGCTGACGGAGCGGTTTATCCGCGGCGACGAGTCCAGAACTACAGAGGGAAGCGGACTGGGGCTTTCCATAGCGCAGAATTTGACGATTGCCCAGAAGGGACAGTTTGAGATTGAGCTGGACGGGGATCTGTTCAAGGTGCATCTGACGTTCCCGGTGGCGGGGAAGCGTGCGGAAGAGACATAAGCTGACATGTAATATGCATAAAATAACTGCCGTTCCTGTATACAACAGGGCGGCAGTCTTTTTCAGATATCCAGCCCGCTCACCTCGCGGTTATTGTACTTCGACAAAATCTGATGAATCTTGTCGGTGGGCGTGTAGATATTCGCCATAGATGCGTCGTGGTTCATAAAGTCGATGATGGATGCGATAAACTTGCTCATATCCGCTTCTATGTAGTAGGGCTTTCCTTTCAGTTCCGGCGGCTGATAGCAGAGGTTCGTCGTCACGATCCGGTCGAAGTAGCATTTTTCATAGGCGGTGTCAAAGGCGGCGAGTCCGTCCGTGAACAGCCCGAAAGTGCAGCAGATGAAAACCCGCTTGGCGTTCATTTTCTTCAATTGTCTGGCGGTGTCGATCATGCTGCCGCCGGAGGAGATCATGTCGTCGATGACGATGACATCTTTGCCGTCCACGTTATCTCCCAGAAATTCATGTGCCACAATGGGATTTTTTCCGTTTACGATCGTGGAGTAATCCCGGCGTTTGTAAAACATGCCGGTGTCCACGCCGAGCACGTTTGCCAGATAAACCGCCCGGTCTAACGCTCCCTCGTCAGGGCTGATAACAAGCGTGTGATCCTTGTCGATAATCAAGTTTTTCTCCATGCGAAGAAGCGCACGGATAAACTGATAGGGGGGCATGAAATTGTCGAACCCTTTGATGGGCACGGAATTTTGCACCCGGGGATCATGGGCGTCGAAGGTGATGAAATTGGATACGCCCATATCCATCAGTTCCTTGATTGCGTATGCGCAGTCGAGAGACTCCCTGCCGTTTCTCTTGTGCTGCCGTCCCTCATAGAGAAAGGGCATAATCACGTTGATACGGTGCGCTTTGCCGTTTATGGCGGAAATGATCCGCTTTAAATCCTGATAGTGGTCGTCGGGTGACATATGGTTTGTGAACCCGTTCATACTGTAGGTGATGCTGTGGTTGCAGACATCTGTCAAAAGGAAGACGTCCTTGCCTCTCACGGAATCGTGCAGGACGGCTTTGCCCTCACCTGTTCCGAAACGGGGGCACTCCACCTCCATCAGATAATTATTTTCCATATAGCCGTGGAAAGCGGGATCGTTTTTGACGTCGTTTTGCAGATCGCGGCGGTATTCCACCAGATGATGATTTACTTTTTCCGCCAGAGGGAGAGCTGCTTTCGGAGCAAGAAGCTTCATTGCCGCCACTGGCATAGAATGTTCAAGTTGTTCTGTGTTAGGCATGTTTACTCCACTGGAACGTGCGCGCGGGCACGGTTTGTTATTCTTAGTACAGAGGGTTCCTGCTAAATTTTTTATAACATTATGGCGGGGACATGTCAAGAAGATTTGGCTCCTGTTCTTCAAATTTCGCGCGGGTTTGGCTTTACAAGCGTGCCAAGATGATGTAAAATCAAGCGGTATATGACTTGTTGGTATGATGGGGAAAGAAGGTCGTGTGGATAACCGCCGCCGTCTCGTTTCCCGAAGTAAAATGGAGAGTGTGACATGAGCAGGAAAAAATCCAAGCCGATCGTGGCTGTGGTGGGAAGACCGAACGTGGGAAAATCCACCCTGTTTAACGCGCTGGCGGGTGAAAATATAGCGATTGTAAAAGATACGCCGGGAATTACCAGAGATCGGATTTACGCGGACGTTTCGTGGCTTGACCGGAATTTTACACTGATCGATACGGGAGGTATCGAGCCGGAGAGTAAGGATATCATTCTGTCCCAGATGCGGGAACAGGCGCAGATCGCCATAGATACGGCGGATGTGATTGTCTTTTTGGTGGACGTGAAGCAGGGGCTGCAGGATGCAGATTCCAAGGTGGCGGACATGCTCAGACGTTCCCGAAAGCCCGTGATTTTGGCTGTCAATAAGGTGGATGACTTTAAGAAATATATGGCGGATGTTTACGAGTTTTATAACCTGGGGATTGGAGAGCCTTACCCCATATCCTCCACGAATCGTCTCGGTTTCGGAGAGCTTCTGGATGAGGTGATCGCCTATTTCGGGGAAGAGACAGAGGAGGAAGAGGAGGATGACCGCATCAAGGTGGCAATCATCGGAAAGCCGAACGTGGGAAAATCCTCTATCATCAACCGCCTGATCGGTGAAAACCGTCTCATTGTCTCGGATATCGCCGGGACGACGAGGGACGCCGTTGACACGGAGATCACACACAACGGGAAAGAGTATGTCTTTATCGATACGGCGGGGCTTCGGAGAAAAAATAAAATCAAGGAAGAACTGGAACGCTATATGATCATCCGCACGGTGTCGGCGGTGGAGCGGGCGGATATCGCCGTGCTCATCATAGACGCCGTGGAGGGCGTGACGGAACAGGACGCAAAGATTGCCGGGATTGCCCATGACAGAGGCAAAGCCGTGATTATCGCGGTCAACAAATGGGACGCCATAGAGAAGGACAACCAGACGGTAAAAGAGTACACACAGAAAATAAGACAGGTGTTATCTTTTATGTCCTATGCGGAGATCATGTTTATCTCGGCGGTGAGCGGACAGCGGCTGATGAAACTGTATGACGTGATAGATGCGGTGAATGAGAATCATTCCATGCGCATAGCGACTGGCGTGTTAAACGAAATTGTGACGGAGGCGGTGGCGCTGCAGCAGCCCCCCTCGGACAAGGGAAAACGCCTGCGAATCTATTACACGACACAGGTTGCGGTGAAGCCGCCTACCTTTGTGATTTTCGTAAACGACAAGGAACTGATGCACTTTTCCTATCTGCGGTATTTGGAAAATCAGATTCGGGATACCTTCGGTTTTGTGGGAACGCCCCTGAAATTTTTTGTCAGGGAGAGAAAGGATAACAGATAAAAGTGGAACGGATCTTTTGCTTACTGATCGGATATGTGTTTGGGCTTTTTCAGACGGCTTACATTTACGGGAGACTGCACGGCATCGATATCAGGAATTACGGGAGCGGCAATGCGGGCACGACCAACACGCTCCGGGTATTCGGGACGAAAGCCGGACTGCTGGTGCTTTTTGGCGATATCATGAAATGCATTTTGGCAGTTGTGATTACGGGCGTTACTTTTGGCGACAGCCACCCGGATATGGTTTACCTGTTGAAAATGTACACGGCGGCGGGGGCAATCATCGGGCACAACTTTCCCTTTTACCTCAAATTTAAGGGAGGGAAGGGCATTGCGGCTACGGCGGGACTGATCCTGTCCTTTCATCCGTATTTGATTCCCATGGGAATTATCCTCTTTTTCGGCGCGTTCTTCATCACCCACTATGTATCGCTGGGATCGCTTCTTGTTTATGCGGGATTTATGATTGAATTGATAATATTGGGGCAGATGGGAATATTTGGCATGTCGCAGGCGTATTTGATCGAGATGTATGTCATAGCGGGGTTTTTGACGGTGATGGCGTACTGGAAACACAGGGAGAATATCAAACGGCTTGTAAGCGGTACAGAGCGGAAAACTTATCTCACGCACAAAAGTACAGGGGCGGAGGAGAATACGGAACATAAAGGGTAAGAGACGAGGAGGTAACATATGGCGGATATCAGTATCATAGGAGCGGGAAGCTGGGGGACGGCGTTGGCGGTTCTTCTTCACAAAAACGGGCACAATGTCACGATCTGGTCTATTATGGAGACAGAGATTGAGATGCTTAAGAAGGAGCATGAACATAAGGATAAGCTGCCGGGCGTCAAGCTGCCGGAGGATATGATGTTTACTACGGATCTGGAAGCGGCGGTTTCCGATAAGGATGTGCTCGTGCTGGCAGTTCCCTCGCCCTATACGAGAAGCACTTCCCATTCCATGCAGCCCTTTGTGAAGGAGGGGCAGATTATTGTCAATGTGGCGAAGGGAATCGAGGAAAAGACCCTGATGACCCTGTCCCAGATCATAGAGGAGGAGATTCCGCAGGCGGAAGTGGCGGTGCTCTCCGGACCGTCCCACGCGGAGGAAGTGGGCAGGGGCATTCCCACGACGATCGTGGTGGGAGCGGAGAAGAAGGCGACAGCCGAGTATCTGCAAAATGTCTTTATGAACGAGGTATTCCGCGTCTATATCAGCCCGGATGTGCTTGGCATAGAACTCGGCGCGGCACTTAAGAACGTGGTTGCGCTGGCGGCGGGAATCGCCGACGGTCTAGGCTGCGGGGACAACACGAAGGCGGCGCTCATCACAAGAGGCATTGCGGAGATAGCAAGGCTTGGGCTTGCAATGGGCGGCAGGATCGAGACGTTCAGCGGGCTTACCGGTATCGGTGATCTGATCGTGACCTGTGCCTCCATGCATTCGAGAAACCGCCGCGCCGGTATTCTGATCGGCAAGGGCTATACGATGGAGCAGGCGATGGACGAGGTGAAGATGGTGGTGGAGGGCGTTTACTCCGCCAAGGCGGCTATGGGGCTTGCGAAGAAGTACGACGTGCAGATTCCCATCATCGAGCAGGTGAATGCGGTCCTGTTTGAAGGGATGCCCGCGGACGAGGCGGTGAAGAACCTGATGCTGCGGGACAAGAAGATAGAGAATCCGTTGATTCCGTGGGAAGAGAAATAGGGATAGAATTTTTCATATGATACGAAGATAGAGGGACTGTTTCGGCAGTCCTTTTCTTATGCCCGGAAATTCCGGAACCTGAATTGCAAATCACTATAGTCATTTAGTGCAATTCATGGTCGTTTGGTGCAACGCTGTCTGATAATAATAACTTCATAATCCGATATACTTTACAACGAATAAATTCAGAAATGAGGATAACGATGAAGATAGCAGTCTGTGATGACAGCAGATCGGACAGGGGTGCACTGAAGGCGCTGCTTAATACCTGCGGACAGGATTTTGAAATAAGGGAATACGGCTCCAGCGTGGAACTGTGTGAGGATATGGGATATGTGTGGGAATGCGGCATCGTGTTCCTCGACATCAATATGAATGGGGCTGACGGGCTGGAGACGGCAAGCCGTTTTCTTTTTAAGGATGATCTGGAACAGCCGCTCTCTGAGTGCGTGGATGATATCCTGCGGGAAATCCGGCAGGAGGAGCAGGTAGTGGAGTTCGGGTTTGTAGAGGGTAATAAGCGTCTGAGGGTGGGCGATATCATCTACATTGAAACGAACAGACACAAGAACGTGTTTTATACCATGGGGCAGACATACAGCATCTATAAGAAAATGGATGAGTTGGAGAAAGAACTGGCGGGGATGGGTTTTGTGCGGATTCACCAGAGGTTCCTCATCAACATGCGGTATATCGAGAAGATAAGCAGTTATGTCATGGTTTTGACTACGGGAAAAGAGATATCCGTCCCGAAAGCAAGATACCCGGAAGTGAAGCGGCAGTATACACTGTTTAAAGGGGGGGGGGCGGAGTGATGATGGAATGGAAAACGTGGGTGCTTTTGCTGACAGTCATCATGGAGGCGTTGGGAAGTGCCTTCTTTTTTGACACGTTTCTTGGAAGAGGGAGAACAGAAAAGGGCGCTGTCTATCAATACAGATATCTGGCATATCTGGGTATGTTATTTTTTTTGACAAATATCGGCTATCTGATCGGTATGTGGAAGCTGCCATTGTTTGCGCTAGGCTATATTCTGCTTGGCAGGATCATCTATAAAGCCGGATGGGGACAGGATTTATTTTTCTCGATGATCAATTACAGCATAATGTTTCTGATAGATTTTGTAGCGTACTGCCTGATGCACTTATGGGAGATACAGGGGACTGCAGGGGAAGTAAAAGAATGGGTTTGGATCGTATCAGCGAAAACACTCTGGTTCGCTGTGCTTTTTATTCTGCGCAGAATATGGAAAGGCGGCGCGGATTATAGAGAATTGTCAAATGGAGAATGGATGAAACTGAGCCTGATCCCCCTGTTTACGCTGTCCGCTATCATAATGATGTTTTATCAGTTGGGAAATGCGGCGGGCACGCAGTTAGTGAACATTTTTATATCTGCCGGGTTGGTTACGGTCAACTTTCTTATGATCTGGCTTCTGCAGGAGATACTGGAAAAGGGAAAGAGACTGCGGGAGGGCATGGAAGCCGCCAGAAAGACAGAGAGCCAGCTTGCGCATTACCGGGATATGCAGGCGGTCTATGAAAGACAGGGGCGGAAGCTGCACGACTATAAGAACCAGATCAGAACCATGCAGATGCTGTTAAAGGAAGGCGATACACAGACCGCCGCCGCGCTGGCGGAGCGGCTGACGGAGAGTATCTCGGTGGAGATGGCGGCAGTCAATACAAATCACCCGGTGGTGGGATGCACGGTGTCGGTCTTATGAATGTAAAGGCAGTTGCGGATAACTACGGCGGGGACTTTGCCGTTTCCTGCGATTCGGAAAAGTTTCAGGCGGTGGTGATGCTGTAAAATTGATAGTCATTTCGTGCAATAAATAGTCACACGGTGCAATCCGGGTTGGGAAAGGATCTGCGTCTGCCGACTGACTTTATGAAGCGGTAATGGATATTGCGCGGGAAAGAGATTATTTTTGTCGAGAGAGGAGAATGTGTGATGCAGATAGGATTAAACAATTACCAGATCGGGAACAGCAATGCGGCAGACGGGGCAGATGTTAAAAAGGCGGAGAAGAAAACAGAGGACAAATACGCCAGCGTATCCGCGTATCAGGCATATTTGAAGGAGAAGTATCCCTGCTTGTCAGCACATGACTACAAGGTGACGATATCGCTGGTGTATCTGGAGAAATGTATCAAAGATCCCAAGGAAGCGGAGTCGTTTGAGAAAGTTTTGGATCATATACCGGTCAGCCGCCGATTTTTTACAGCAGCTTGGAATGCTTTAGGAGCGAGAGTTGTGAACGATGAATTTATATTTGATGAAAACGGCAACTGCGGTGGAGGCCCGAATACATATGTGACGAACAGCCGCGCATCATCAGACGACAGTGTGGAGGATGAGGCGCCGATGAAAAAAGGTAGGAGGAAGAAGGTGCTGCTGCAGCAGCATTATGAAAAGAGAAAACTCATGAGGGAGCAGTTTGATGAGAGACTGGCGGAGAAAGCGTATCTGTAAGAACAGTTGGAAACAGAGGTGTAACGCGGCACTTTGTAGTAGACGGAAAAAGCATTTTATTTTCGACAGTA
>ERZ779637.119-NODE-119-length-56971-cov-17.836074_pt1 | contig 56971 bp, 49 predicted proteins | sample MGYA00514196_ERZ779637 | MGnify/ENA primary metagenome ERZ779637 (study PRJEB29562, sample SAMEA4376700) | mouse gut metagenome | isolation source: Cecum | study: EMG produced TPA metagenomics assembly of the A DSS colitis mouse model was used to assess the...
AAAAGAAATTTTTTGTTAATTTAGGCTTGACTTTTCATAGCTGGTCTCCTTTTTGCTGTTTCCTCTCCCGCAACGCAAAATTATGTTTAGTAAAATTTCCCGTCTATTTTGGCAAGAAAGTTAACGAACCCCATATTTCCTACATATATGCCTGTCCCCAATATAATACACTATATCTTGTAGTCTCTTGGCTGTTTATTTATGAAAAAGTGGTCTTTCCACAAAAATATTCCAAAAGGAATATGCTTATTAATAATTGGAATATTTTTAGCGTCAAAATGCACTACAATAACAAAAAGGGATTACAAATGAAGACAAGGATAAAGGAACTCCGACTGGAAAAAAAACTGACACAGCAAGCTCTTGCTAAACAGCTTGGCATCAATCAAACGAGTCTGAGCAAAATCGAAAATGGAGCCAGCATGCCTGACGCGCAGCTCCTCGCTAATCTATCGCGTTTCTTTCATGTCACTACAGACTATATTCTGTTACTCTCCGAAGAACGTCTGACAGCAGATTCCCTATTGGCAGATAATATGTATCATCTCAAAAAATACAAGCACCTTATTACCGTTTACCAGAAAATGACCCAAAAACAACAGGGGGATTTTTATAATTTTCTGTGCAGCATGTTAGGCATGAGCGATAGTCCGTAATACGGAATCTGTCATCATTTGATGACTCTCAGCCTTTCAAAATATTCTATACAGCATTTCTAATCAGATTGCCAGCGCCCTGTAAAATAAAGCTTAAACCCCTTTTCTTGCTGTCACATCTGATCTATGCGTTATATAACGTTTCTATCAACAAGGCGGGATCCCTAAATCCCGCCTCATTTCCTGCCCTGTGTTATCAAAGAACGGAAAGAAATCTGTCGAAAGCCGCCTGTCCCTCGGCATCTCTCTTGTAAACGCCCGCGTCCTCGAGCACTTCCATAAACACGCTACCAATCTCTTTGTGCAGGATCTCCATGATGTGATCCCTGTCAACATTCGAATATGCCGGCAGAAATTCCTCCACCCAGTCAGCGTGTTTCGCAAGTTCCTCGTCTCCACGAATATCCGCACCCGACAGAATCGCCTCGGCGAGATGCTCCATCTCCCCTTTCAGTCTGGCGGGCAGTACCGCAAGCCCCATCACCTCGATCAGTCCAATGTTTTCTTTTTTAATGTGATGCAGCTTTGCGTGGGGATGGTACACGCCCAGCGGATGCTCCTCCGTGGTAATGTTGTTGCGCAGCACCAGATCCAGCTCAAACTTATCGTCCCGCTTTCTGGCAATCGGCGTGATCGTATTGTGCGGCTCGCCGTCTGTCTCGGCAAAAATAAACGCCGCCTCGTCGGTATAGCCCCGCCATTTTTCCAGAATCAGATCCGCAAGCGCAATCAGCCTCTCAGGATTTTCATGGGAAATACGGATCACGGACATCGGCCAGTTCACAACGCCCGACTCCACATCTGTAAAGCCCTGCACCGTAAAGATGCGCTCCACGGGCGCCTTTGCCATGGCAAACTCGTAGTGCCCGCCCTGAAAATGGTCATGGCTTAAAATGGAACCTCCCACAATCGGCAGATCTGCATTGGAGCCCACAAAATAATGCGGGAACTGCTTTACAAAATCAAACAGCTTGCAAAACGTATCGTGCTCGATCTTCATCGGAATATGCTGTGAGTTAAAAACAATACAGTGCTCGTTATAGTATACATAGGGCGAATACTGGAATCCCCACTCGCTGCCGTTTATGGTAACCGGAATAATCCGGTGGTTCTGCCTTGCGGGATGGTTTACCCGCCCTGCGTATCCCTCGTTCTCCCAACAGAGAAGGCATTTCGGATAGCCGCCCTGCTTTGCGTTTTTCGCCGCCGCAATCGCCTTCGGGTCCTTTTCCGGCTTGGAGAGATTGATCGTGATATCCAGATCGCCGTATTTGGTGGACGAAATCCATTTCTGGTCTTTCACGATGCGGTATCGTCTGATGTAATCCGTGTCCCGGCTCAGTTTATAAAAATAATCTGTCGCCTCTTTCGGGTCCGCCTCATATTTTTCGCCGAATGTCCTGATTACCTCGCTGGGTCTCGGTGTGAGCAGTCCCATGATCTTTGTGTCAAAAAGATCCCGATACACAATACTGTCCTCAATCAGCCCCTTCTCGCAGGCATAGTCCAGCATCTCCTTAAGCACCGCCTCCAACTCCTCTACCGTCATGGTGACGTCATCGCCCTCCTCCAGCTCATCCAGTCCGAAAAGCTCTAGCAGGCGATTGGTCGTGTATATCTCATCCTCTTTTTCAATCAGTCCCGTAAGTAAACCGTATTTTACAAGTTTTCTGATATTCTGCTGAATCATCTTATATCCTCCTCAACTCACCCTATCACAGTTTAGACGGACCGTCGCCGATCTCCACCACATAGAAATCCGCATCTTTGCCGACGCGCTCCTTGTAAGCCGCGCCCACTTTTTCCTTAAAGGTCTCCACCGCCTCGTCCTTCACAATGCTCACCGTGCAGCCGCCGAAACCGCCGCCCGTGATGCGGGAACCGATCACGCCGTCCACCTTCCATGCCTCCTCCACAAGCACGTCGATCTCGTCGCAGGACACCTCATAGTCATCCCGCAGGGAAACATGGGACGCGTTCATCAGCTCGCCAAACTCCTTCAAATTGTTATTTTTCAGCGCTTCCACCGCACGGATGGTTCTCTGGTTCTCGTAAACCGCATGTTTCGCGCGCTTTGCGCAGACCGCGTCGCTGATGGCAGACTTGTTCGCCTCGAACGCCTCCTCCGTCAGATCGCCGAGCGTCTCTATCTTTACCGCCTTCTGCAAGTCAGCCAATGCCTGCTCGCTCTCTTTTCTTCTCGTGTTGTAGCCGGAATTGACAAGGGAGTGCTTCACATTGCTGTTGGTCACAATGATCTTCGCGCCGTCCAGCACAAGGGGCGCATACTGATAGGACAGATCCGCCGTATCTAAAAAGATCGCGTTGTCCTTCTTGCCCATCGCTGAGGCGAACTGATCCATGATGCCGCAGTTCATGCCGTTAAAATTGTTTTCCGAATACTGACCAATCAGCGCCAAGTCCACATTAGTCACGTCAAAGCCAAACAAATCCCGCAGATAAAAACCTGTCAGCACCTCCAAAGATGCGGAGGAAGATAAGCCGGAACCGCCAGGAATATCGCCGTTTAACACAATATCCAGCCCGCAGTCCATCTTCATGCCACGCTCCGCGAACGCCCACATAACCCCCTTCGGGTAGTTCGTCCATCCCGCCGCGTCGGAGGGCGTCAGATCATCCAGACTGCTCTCCACCACGCCCATTTTTTCAAAGTTCATGGAATAGAACCGCAGCTTTCTGTCCTCCCTCTTTTTCACCGCCGCGTAAGTGCCGATCGTCAGCGCGCAGGGAAATACGTGACCCCCGTTGTAATCCGTGTGCTCGCCGATCATGTTCACCCTGCCCGGCGCGAAATACACGCTGGCGCCGTCCGCATTCCCGTAAAGCTCCTCAAATTTCTTCAAAACTGTCTCTTTCATACCCGCTCTCCTTCTCTTTTTAAATGTTTTACCCCATACCTACTGTTTCTTTTATGATTTGGTGTCGCTTATACTATTTATATTACAATAATATTAAACAAAGGACTACCCTTTAAATAGTCCTTTGTTACTGAAACCTGTCAAAATGTTAGATTATTGGTTCAAACTGTTAATCTGCCCGATAAATTCCTCCACCTGCCGCAGATATTCCCGGTTCCGCCTCGTCTCTCCTTTCTGCATCTCCTTTCGGAAGCCGGTGGGCGACATCTGTTTCATCTGCCGGAATGCCTTTGTAAATACCAACGGGTCATGATACCCGCACGACAGGGCGATACTCTCAATCGGAAGAGACGTGAGCTGCAAAAGCTCCGTCGCCTTTGTAATGCGAAACGTAGTCAAAAACTGCTGGGGAGACATGCCTATGGAATTTTGGAACAGCGTATAGAGATAACTTCTGTTGATGCAGACATAATCCGCCACATCCGTCACTTTGATGGGATTGCAGTAATTATTCTGAATAAAGGAAACCGCCTTGCGTACATAAATATTCGCCTTGTCGTCCTCGCTGTGTTTCTCTACCCTGCTGCCCTCGGCTATGATCGACAGAAAAATGCCAAGCTGCCCGTTTCGCCGCAGATCGTGGGACAGCCCGTATGTATTATGCTCCATCATATCCTTCACGATCCGGTAAAGCTCCTCCGATGCCTCAGACTTAAAAATCGGCTGCCTTACGGACAGACCGATATTGCCCACATACTCCGCCGCCTGCGTGCCGCTGAAGCCAACCCACACATACGTCCACGGCTCCTCCTCGTCCGCCTGATAAAATGCCAATTCGTCCGGCGTGATCAGAAAGCCGTATCCCGCTTCCAGCGGATATTCCTCCCCGCCGATTGAAAACTTCCCCTTGCCGCTCAAAATATAGTGAATCAGGTAATGGGGCTTTAACGCCGGTCCGAAACTGTGCATCGGCTCTGTCCGGGAAAGTCCGCAGCAGTTCACATAGAGACTGCCCGTCTGTTCCCCTGCAAATTCCAATTTATATGCTTTTTCCATCGCTGCTCTTTCCTGTTATCGCGTCAAATCACCACGCGCTTTCCCCCGCAGTCAACACATCCGTCAATTCGATCATAGCACGCCGTGAAATCGTCTGTCAAACAAATCAATCCGTCTCTGGCTTATAGCTTTCCACATCCGCAAGCAGCTGCTCCCACGCGTCCTCATGCTCCACATAGTAGAGCGGACACTTCTTGCCGCCGCAGTCATAATGCCGCAGAATATCGTCCGCAGACAGATGATACTCCTGCGTCAGCCATGCGAGCGTATGTACCAAAGTATCGTATGTCTCCTGCGTAAACTTTCCGTCCTCATCCAGATAACAGCACTCTATAGAAACCGAATCCGCATTTCTGGTCGCCACCGCATAAGCCTGCTCCTCCAGCGGAATACACTGGATCAGCTCACCCTCGTAGCCTATAATAAAATGCGCGCTTGCCGACCGCTCCTGCGTCTCTGCCAAATTGGCAAAATAACTGCGGTTCTGCGCAGCCGAAGTGCCCGGATTCGCGGTATAATGCACAAAGACACTCTTGATCTTTTTCAACTTCGTGCCGGGTCTGGAGAACTCATTCGGCTCCAGATAGTCCGCCGTAATCGCCGGCGGCTGAATCCGGTTCGCCTCGATCTTCTCGGATACGACCTCCACAATTCCCTTACCTTTGCCGGTTTTGTCATTGTGCACCATGCGGTAAATCGCACCGGTCGTCTGGTAAATCAGTATCAGGCACACGCCGATCATAAGAAATACAAAAATGCGGTAAAGGTTCAGCCGCCGCTTTCTCGCTCTGCGCCGTTTGATGGAACTGACCGGGCGGGGATTGCCCGTGTTTCGACGGTTAGGCTGTGTTCTCGGGCGGGGTCGCCCCTGTCCCAAGCGAACCTGTTCGCGGTCCGCCAGCCGCATCATGCGGGAATTGTCGTTGTCTCTGGATATTTCCCACAGTTCCAGACCTTCCAGTCCGCCCCTTTCTGTACCGCGCCGTCTCGCACGCTCTCCCGCGCTGCTTCGCGAACCGTTTCCCGCTATGACTCTGATCCTGTCGTCGGAACCTCTTCTGTCGCTCCGTTGTGCCTGTCCCATGCTGTTCCCCCTCTTTTGTACTTCTTAACGAGACAGCCTTTGCTGTCGAGCTTTAGAAGTTCTTTTCACTCTATTGTAGTACGTCAATCTTTAAAATTTCTCTAAAAATCGACCGTCTTCTACGTTCTATATCATAAAACGGGGAACTTAAGAAAAAGGTTACATAATTCTTAATATTTTTTTATTTTTACTCGCCGGACGCCGCCTTGAGATGTGTCTCCACCGCCGTCTGCAGCTCCGCCAGCCCGTCCCGGAAAGTCTTTTCGTCCTCAAAATTCGCATTCTGCAATATGGGAATCTCCTTTTCCATCTTTTCCCGGTAATAGACCTTCATCTCGGAACCTTCCCCGGACGGATGTTTTATTTCCGAAGAAATCTCCTGCACATTCCCGATCGAGTAAAACAACATCGCTGCATTAAAATATAACATATCCTGATCTTCCTGTGTAAAATAATCCATACTCATTTCGTAATCAACCCGCAGGGAATAAGGTTCTTCCAGCGTCTGCAGGGAAAAGCCTCCCGAGCGGTTCAACGTGGACGGCAGGGGCAGGGCATCGATCAGCGCACCCACCTTGGCGTTGTCCCCCACATAGGGCGTGCGATTTTCACACAGCGTGTCAAACAACGCCTCCCGCCGCTCCCGGTTCAGACTTAAAATAATCACCCGATTCGCCGCCGCTTTTAACTCGCTGTCAATAAACGCCATCTCATCCCGATATTTCTCTTTTACCTTATTGTCATACTCCGCTCTGATATAAACGTAACACCTGTTATCAAGTCTGTCTATATTGATCTCACTCGGCGGATAAACCGTCGTCGTAATCTCCTCGTCCGGCAGATAGTCTACCGAGACTTCCTCCCGTGTTTCCGCTGTACGGGCAGTGTTATCATCTATAATATATGTCGTATCATCTTCATCTACGATATAAGTGGTGTCGTCATCGTTACTGTCTGTGCCGGGCACGCCTGCCGCCCCGTTACTGTCGGTGCCAGATACGCCCTCCGAAATCCCGTTGCCTGTCCCGGCATCCTCCGACGGTGTATAGGTGGTACGCGCGTCCTCTTCTCCCGCAGGCGTATAGGTATGCATTGTGGACTTCTCGTACGCCGCCGGATCCACCGGATCCATGACGACGATTTGTTCGTTGGGCAGATAATCCGTCTTATCCTCCTCTTCCTCCTCCAGCGGAATCACTTCCCAGTCCTTGCTTAGCATCGGATTTTCATCTGTTCCGGGCACAGCCTCTATCGTGTCCTCGTGTTTTAAAATGTCCTCCTCCGGAAAATAAATGTCCTCATGTTTTAAAACGCCGGAACCTTCCCCTGAAGGGAAATAACGATGCTCCGTCCTCGTCAATGGCTCTCCCAGATAAATCCGCAAAAAGTAATTGCAGCCCCTGTCTCCAATCGACACAACCTCCCGCCCCTCGTCCACCAGCCCCAGCGCATCCTTAATCGGTATTCTTGAAAACCTGCCCACCTCCTCCTGCGCGGCAACATGATAGATGATAACCTCGTCCGTTTTCTTTTCCACCACACAGCCACTGATGCCGCCGATACTTGCGGGCAGCGGTATCTGCATATCCGCGCCCGTAACCGTAAGCCCTTCCTGCGCGTCCACCGTTGTCCCCCGGAATCGGGCGTCTTTTGTAAAGACAAAGAGGCATACAGCCGCAATCAGGAAAAGCGCGCCCGCCACCGCCGCGTAGATAACCTTCGGCTCCTTTGCGATAAAGCGAATCCGCTCCTTCACACTTTTTCCGCTTCCGGTCATGGTCGTGGCAGTGCATACCAAATCGGAAGCCCGCCCTTTTCTTGTAATGATAGAAAGCAGCGTCTCCCCGTAAGAAATCCGCTCTTCCTCACCGAGCAGTATAAGCGCTCCCTCGTCACATGCCAGTTCGCAGTCGCGCTTGGAGCAGACCGCCGCCACCCATACCAGCGGATGAAACCAGTATACCGTCACCAAAACACCCCGAAGAAGCGCCCAGAAACTGTCCCCGTGTTTTTTATGGACAAGCTCGTGGACAATTACATGCCGCAGCCGGTCTGCATCATCTGTTACATCCGCCGTCAGATAAACCGCCTCCCTCCCCGGAAATCCGTACAGGCAGGGCGAAGAAATGCCTTCCGCCAGATAGATTGCGGGCAGACGGTCTTTTCTCCTCGAAATGCGGCTGCGTTTCTTTCTTCCCTGCGAATCCTCTTCACTTTGCACGCCGACTGTCGCCTTGCCTTCTTTAGATGTCTGATACGCCAAAACCGCTGTCTTTACTTCTTCCGGCAAATCAAAAGGCTGCCTTGCCTTCCTCAGACGGCGGCTGAACACAATATTCGTGATTATGATCCACGACCCTACAATAAGCGCACCAATCCCCCAGAAAAACCAGAGCACATCCGATCTTGAAAAACCCAGCGTGCCTGCCAGAAACACGGATGTCGGTCCGTCATTCGGCATTCCCTCAATCGACTCTCTGATCTCATCCGTGGTAAACAGACGAAACAACACGCTGTTTGCATTTACGCTCATCTGGATGGGTTCTTCAAGACGAATCGTCTCATCCAGCCGTTCCCCGATGCCGCTATCGTCCCTCTCCACCAGATCCATCAGCCGAAAATCGGAAAATGACCCCAGATCAAACTCCGCGGAAATCGGAACTATCAGTCGGATCGCCACCAGAAGCCAGAGCGCATACTGCAGCCTGCTGCTGATTTTTTCGCGGAACACCCGCCGGATTAACAGGACACACAAAATCAAAACCGTTGATGTTATCAGTATCTCTTTCATAAATCATCCTCCATCATTATAAAGCATTTATCCTCGTGCATAGCCTATCACTGTCCTGCACAGTTGTTTCATTTTGCACGTTCTTTCTTTCGTCTCACTATCATTCATTCTTGTTTCCGCATTCATTACTTCCCCTTCTCTTTATCCTCGCCTGCTCCAAAATACCATAAAGTTCCTGTATCTCCTCCTCGGACAGCGCCTGATCCTCCACCATGGCGTTGACCATCATGCCAAGACTTCCCCGGTACACTTTCTGCAAAAAGCCCCGGGTTTCCTGCATGGAAACCTCCTCCCTCGTCACCAGCGGATAAAATATTTTGGCACGTCCGCCGTCCCTGTGGGCAACCGCCCCCTTCTTTTCCATACGGGAAAGCATGGTGATTACAATATGCTTATCCCAGCCTGTTTCTTTTCCCAGTTCATTTTTCAATTCTGTGATTGTGCTCTCATGCTCCCAGAGCTGATTCATGATTTTCCATTCCCCATCCGATAAACTGACCATTTTTCCTCCCTTTCATTTGCCAACTATTTGATTTTACAGCAATACGCAGATCTGTCTTCACTCCATTGTTTTATATGTATATACGATTGGCATATTTTGGTATACGAATGTATACCCTTTGACTGTATCATACACATCAGGTATACGCCTGTCAACCCTTTTAAGAATGCAGAAATGAAAAACAGGAAACCCTTTGTCTGAGTTTCCTGCTTTTTTTATAAATATTTTCCTGTGACCTGCCGCGCATTTGCCCTGCCCGCCTCAGAATCCCTCACTGTACTTCCGGTACAACTCTTCCAACTCCGCCTGATCCTGCTCGGACACATTTTCCTGCAAATATTCCTTGACCTCCGACAAAGATTCGCCATTCACGCCGTCCCCCACAATCTCCATCACATCGGAGAGCGTGTCGCTGTCCGCATAGCGGTCGATAATCTCCTCCGCCTTCTGCTTGTCGCCTTCGTCCATATTGTTCACGATCTCTTTCGCCTTCTCGGCAGCCTGCGTGTCGCCGGTACTCTCAAGCGCCTGTTTCACCGCCTGCTCCATCACCGTCTCGGAAACTTTCTTTGTCACGGCATGTTTGACCGTGCCGGTCAGTGCTCCGCTGGCAATGCCGACCGCCACAACAAGGCAGACCCCCAGCAACAGCCCCAGAAACATTACCGGGACGAGCCCCTTTTTCCTCTTTTTCCTGCTCATTTTTCTCTCCTATATGCACAGTCTATTCGGGCGTTTCCTAAAAATATGCCCTATGCTGTCTGCAAACCCGAAGATTAATATGCCCTGCCCCAATATACCATCTTCTTCGCAGGCTTTCCGCAGCATACGCAGGTCTCGCCGATCTGCTCCTGCTCAAAAGGCATACAGCGGCTTGTAACAGCCATCTCCTCCTTGATCTTATCCTCACATGCCTGCTCGCCGCACCACATCGCTTTCACAAAGCCGGACTTCTCCGCGAAGAGTCTGCGGAAGGTGTCCATGTCTTTCGCCTCGTAGGTGTGCTCCTCCCTGTGTGCTCTGGCGCGCTCCAGCATTTCCTTCTGCATCAGCTCCAGAATTTCTCCCGCCTTCGTCTCAATCTCATCCAGAGACACCTCTATCTTTTCTCTCGTATCCCGGCGGCAGATCACGCACTTGCCCGCCTCGATATCTTTCGGTCCGATCTCCACACGAATCGGAATGCCCCGCATCTCCTGCTCAGAGAACTTCCAGCCCGGGCTCTTGTCGGTATCGTCTACCTTTACACGGAACGCTCCCAGCTTTTCCTTCAATTCATACGCCTTATCCAGCACGCCCTCTTTTTTCTGCTGGATCGGTATAATCATAATCTGGGTCGGCGCAATCCTAGGCGGCAGTACCAGTCCGGAATTGTCTCCGTGCACCATGATCACCGCGCCGATCAGACGGGTCGTCGTTCCCCATGAAGTCTGGTGTACATATTTTAAAGTATTGTCCTTATCCGTAAACTGTATACCAAACGCCTTCGCAAAGCCGTCGCCGAAATTGTGGCTGGTACCGGACTGCAATGCCTTGCCGTCATGCATCAATGCCTCGATTGTATAGGTAGCGATCGCTCCCGCAAATTTTTCCTTGTCCGTCTTGCGACCTTTGATGACGGGAATCGCCAATACTTCCTCGCAGAAATCGGCATAGACGTTCAACATCTGGATCGTCCGCTCCTCAGCCTCCTCGGCTGTGGCATGAGCCGTGTGCCCCTCCTGCCATAAAAATTCGCGGCTGCGGAGGAATGGTCTTGTCTCCTTCTCCCAGCGCACGACCGAACACCACTGGTTGCACACCTGCGGCAGATCACGGTACGACTGCACTACATTCTTATAATAATCGCAGAAAAGCGTTTCGGAGGTCGGTCTGACACAGAGCCTTTCCTGCAAAGGCTGCATACCGCCGTGTGTCACCCAAGCCACCTCCGGCGCAAAACCCTCCACATGATCCTTTTCCTTATTTAACAGGCTCTCCGGGATAAACATGGGTAAATACACATTCTCCACGCCCGTCGCTTTAAAACGGTCGTCCATCTGCCGCTGAATCAGCTCCCAGATTGCATAGCCCGCCGGCTTAAACACCATGCATCCCTTGATGCTCGTATAATCCAAAAGCTCCGCCTTCTTTACCACATCCGTGTACCACTGAGCGAAATCGTCCTCCATCGCCGTGATCGCTTCCACTAATTTTTTGTCCGCCATTTTTCTTCCCTTTCCTTCTTCGCACAGCGCATTTGAAATATTTGACATTTCTCCTTCGCAAAATCTTTGATTTATTCTAAGCCGTACTTTTTTGTTTTGTCAACCACTATTTTATCTTTACGAACTCCATCCTATCATGATATACTTGTCCAAAAAGTTAAAATATGGTTATATGGTCAATCGAGAAGAAAAGAGGTATCACCGGGTATGAAAATCAAGGAAAAAATACATGATATCAGCAGCGGTATATGGTTATCCATTGTAGCGTGCTTCATGTTTTTCCTCTACGCGCCGATAGAATTACTGCTCACAAACCAAGATGAGTTCTGGTTTGACCTGTATATTCTTCTGCCTCCTATGCTGACCGTTTTCATGATTATGCTAATATGCAGTGTGAGCCTGTTTCTTCTTGTCAGCATGTTTGGAACCTCAAAATACCGGCTTTTGCTTTTGCTGTATTTTATTGCCTTCATCTGTTCTTACATTCAGGGAAACTGGCTGGCGAAAGGTCTTCCCGCGCTGGACGGCAGCCAGATAGACTGGAGCCTTTATACTGCGGAACGTATAAAATCTATTATTTTATGGGTTTGCGTCATCGCGGTTGTCACCGTGATATTTATAAAAATAAAAGAGAATTATTTCAATAAATTGGTCACAACGATCAGTATATGTATGTTGCTGATGTTCTTTGTGACCTTATTTACTTTAGCTCTGGAAAATGACGGTTTTACCAAAAAGCCTACTCTGGGCGTAACGTCAAAAAATCTGTTTGAAATGTCAGAAGACACCAATTTTATTATTTTCGTTTTAGATGCGACAGATGCTATGCTGATGGAAAATCTGCTGGATTCCAATGATGCATACCGCGATATTTTTGATGACTTTACCTTCTACGACAATATGGTAGGTGCATATCCTTTTACGAAACATTCCGTACCCTTTATTCTGACCGGTCAGTGGTTTGAGAACGAGACAGCTTTTGATGAATATGAGGCTGCTGCTTACGCGTCATCACCCTTTTTTGCCACAATGGAAGAAACGGGATATCAGATGTCCCTCTATACATCGGAAATCTTGTTAAAAGATTACGGTAAAGAGCGGTTTGACAATATTCTCCCCGGCAAAAGGGGCGTAACCGATTCATGGGCTTTTGCAAGATGGCAGATGCTGATGACGTTCTTCAAGTATGCCCCTTATGACATAAAGAGGCTGGCTTTCATTAATCCTAATGCTTTCCGGACATTAAAAATCTCGCCGGAAGAAGCTCCTTTATTTACTACCTCAAATAAAACCTTCTATGAAAATGTATTGGAAGAAGAAATCAGCTATACAGATCGGAAATGTTTTAAGTTTATTCATATTGACGGAGCTCATGTACCATATTTATATGATGAGAATGTTAATGAAATTGAAGATGCGACTTATGACAGCAGCCTTCGAGCCTGCCTGACGATCACCCGCGCGTATCTGGATAAGCTTAAAGACTGTAACGTATATGATAATTCTGTGATCATAATTATGGCGGATCACGGGTATAATGACGACTTGCTTGACAGCGATGTAGTAATGCGCCAGAATCCTATTTTCTTTGTAAAAGGCGTAAATGAACATCATGACTTGTCAGTATCCCATGCGCCGGTTTCCTTTGTAGATTTACAGGAAGCATATCAGCGCTTATTAAGCGGACAGAAAAGCAGCGAACTCTTTGATTGGAAGGAAGGAGACACCAGAAACCGGAGGTTTTTGATTTACGAATACAAGAAAGACGATCCGATGTTTGAGTTAATACAGCCAGGAAATGCCCGCGATACAGATCTAATGTATCAAACGGGAAATGTTTATACTCAAAATAAGTAACGGCATAACCCTCATCTTTTGTCTTTACGAACGCTGCCCTGCCGTGATATACTTCTCTTTAAGATTAATGCGGTAACATTAAATAAAATCATGGATGGAGAATCTGTTATGAAAAAAGTTACATTAAGATTGTTGTCATTCCTATATTTTTTTACATGCTTTTATTCTTATTTTACGATGTATGCACATGCTTATATCGATCCTTCCGCAGTGACATATATCATTCAGGCAGTAGCGGCAGTATTTATTGCGCTGGGTGCGATCCTTACCGTATTCCGACATCGGATTGCGCAATTTTTTAAGAAAAACAAGACCGAAGGGAAAAAGGAAATCCACGTGGAAGAAGATTTAACCCTTAACGACGAGAAGGCAGAGGGCAAATAAATGATCACACAGGCAATTGGAAATCTGTTTGGTCAAATCATGTATGGATGCTACCGGATCTTTCATAATTACGGGATCAGTATCGTCGTCTTTACCGTCATCACTAAGATCATCTTGATGCCCATTTCCGTTATGGTACAGAAGAACTCTATCAAAATGGTGAAAATGTACCCGGAAATGAATCGGATCAAAGCAAAATATTTTGGAAGCAAGGACTTGATCTCGGAAGAGCAGTACAAGCTCTATCAGAGGGAAAAATACCATCCCATGCTCGATTTGGTGCCCGTCATATTGCAGCTCGTGATCCTTATGGGCGTTGTCGATGTCATTTACAGACCTATCAGCCATTTACTCCATATTTCAAAAGAGCGGATCGATGTCTTGAAAGATATCTACTGCAGTATATCCGGTGTGAGTCCGGAAATTGGTTCGATTCAGGTACAAATCGTTGACAGTATGCAGAATCCCGTTTATCTCGATGCATACAGGGCGACCGTGCCGGAAGAGATACTGCAGCTTGTCGCGGGAATCGATATGCATTTTCTGGGAATCGATCTTGGCGCCGTTCCTTCCCAAGTGTGGGGAATCACCATTATGATCCCTCTGTTAGCGGCATTCTCCTCATGGATTATGTGTTTTGCACAGAATAAAGTAAATGTACTGCAGGCAGAGCAGGGAAAAGGCAATCAAATCATCACTCTTCTGATTTCCGTAGGGCTCTCCCTGTATCTGGGATTTTTTGTGCCGGCGGGCGTCGGGGTTTACTGGATACTCAGTAACCTGGCTGCTATTTTGACGCTGTTTTTATTAAATGCCCTCATAAATCCCAAACATTATATCGATTATGAAGCGCTGGCAGCAAGTAAGGCGGAATTGGAAAAGATCCATAAATACAGCGCTTCCGGTAATAAAAAGAAACATGATGAATATTCAAAAAAAGAATCGGAAGATTATAAACGGTTTCAGAAATACGGGGAAAAGCAGCTGGTCTTTTATTCCGAGAAAAATGGATTCTACAAATATTATCAGAATGTGATCGAAACCATTCTGAGGAAAACGGACATTACCATCCACTATGTTACGAGCGATCCTAAAGACGAAGTATTCGCCCTGTCCGACGATCGTTTCCGGGTTTACTATATTGGCGAAAATAAACTGATTATTCTGATGATGAAGCTGGAAGCGGATATGGTGGTCATGACAATGCCTGATTTACAGAAATACCATATCAAACGGTCTTTAGTAAAGGAAGATATCGAATATGTTTATCTGGATCATGGCATAGGAAGCGACAATCTAATGCTCCGGAAACACGCACTGGATTATTTCGACACAATTTTTGCTTCCAATGAAATCGGAAAGGCGGAGATACGCGCGCAGGAAAAATGCTACGGCTTAAAGGAGAAGAATATTGTCGAATTTGGCTCCTGCCTGATCGACAATATGATTGAAGCGCACAAAACCGACAGTAACTATAAAAATGATAAGCCGACGATTTTGATCGCGCCTTCATGGCAGGATGAGAATATATTAGATCTCTGTATCCATGATATATTAAAGCAGCTTCTCGGCAGGGGATATCATGTAATCGTAAGACCGCATCCGCAATACGTACGGCATTTTGAGGATAAATTACTTGCATTATCCGAGCAGTACGCCGAAAAGGAAGACTTTGAACTGCAGATGGATTTTTCCTCCAACGAGACAGTTTTCCGGGCGGATATCTTGGTAACCGACTGGTCCAGTATTGCTTATGAGTATTCCTTTACCACTTTAAAACCGACTCTTTTCATCAATACACCGATGAAAATAATGAATCCGGATTATGAAAAGATCGGTATTGTGCCGTTTGATATAGAAATCCGTAATAAAATCGGAATTTCCATTAATACGGACAAGCTGAGTGAAATCAGTTCTGTGACGGAAACTTTGTTAAATGACAAAATGTTTTCCCGAGAAGAAATGGAGAAGATCCGCGCAAAGTATTTATACCATGTAGGAACCAGTGGTGAAATCGGTGCAAAATATATTATCCGAAAACTGATTGAATATTCAAAACGATAGAGTATAATAGAGTATATTGGGATGAGGCAGCTCATCCCTTACTCTTAATCTATGTGTTCGCGAAATCAAGAAAGGCATTGTACATGAACAAAGTAGAGTTTGACATACTGAACAAACTGCATCACCAAAAATACAGCACGCAAAGAGATCTTGCAGCACAGACCGGATATTCATTGGGTACCGTCAACAGAATCTCTAAGGATCTACAGCAGGAGGGATATCTCAACTCCGAGTATGCCCTGACCCAAAAGGCAAAGGATCTGCTGTCGAAAAAGCATCCACATAACGCAATCATCCTTGCTGCAGGATATGGTATGCGCATGGTGCCAATCAATATGGAGACACCAAAGGGCTTATTGGAAATTAACGGGGAAACCTTGATCGAGCGGCTAATTCGGCAACTGCAGGAAGTGCATATAGCAAAAATATATATTGTGGTCGGTTTTCTGAAAGAAAAATATGAATATCTGATCGATCAGTATGGTGTGGAACTGATCGTAAATGAAGAATATTCACAGAAAAATAATTTGCATTCCCTTGCATTGGCGGCAGCTTATCTGGGGAACAGCTATGTGATCCCCTGCGATATCTGGTGCAGGCAGAATCCTTTTTCCAGCCACGAGTCCTATACTTGGTACATGGTCAGCGAAGCAAAAACGATGGAGAGCAGCATAAAGGTAACCCGAAAAATGCAGCTGAGCAAAATCGGTACCAGAGAATCAGGAAACAAGATGATCGGCATCAGTTACATAGATGAAGAACAGATCGAAATTTTTAAGGAAAATCTCATACGTCTCGACAATGACGCGCGGTACAATCATGTATTTTGGGAAGAAGCCCTCCTGACATATCCGTCCATACCGGTGTGGGCAAAGATTGTCAAAGATGGCGAAACAATAGAAATCAACACCTATGAGCAGCTTCGGGAGCTTGACAGTAATTCAAATCAACTAAAGACAGAGGCGATCCGGCTGATCGGGGAAGCATTGAAAGTGCCTTACCACAAAATAAAGAATATATCTGTTTTAAAGAAAGGCATGACAAACAGATCTTTTTTGTTTGAATGTGAAGGCAGGAAATACATCATGAGGGTTCCGGGAGAGGGCACAGACCGCCTCATTAACCGCAGCCATGAATACAAAGTTTATCAGGCGCTGGGCGGAAAGGAGATCAGCGACCGTGTTATCTATTTGAATCCGGTAAACGGATACAAAATCACAGAATTTGTTCCGAGAGCAAAATGCTGTGATCCCTATTGTCCGGAAGATGTAGCAAAATGTATGGATAAACTGAGGACACTGCATGGAATGAAGCTGAAGGTGAGTCACAGATTTGATTTATTTGAGAAAATAGATCTCTATGAATCCTTTTGGAATGGGGAACAGTCTGTTTATCGGGATTATGAAGAGACCAAAAAAAATATCCTGTCCCTAAAACCCTTTCTTGAAAACTGTCATGCCGAAGAATGCCTGACGCATATTGACGCGGTGCCGGATAATTTTTTACTGACAAGAGAGCCGGATGGCAGTGAACAGGTTTTTCTGATTGACTGGGAATATGCTGGAATGCAAGATCCCCATGTAGACCTTGCAATGTTCAGTATTTACTCTTTTTATAACAAAGCGCATATAGACAGACTGATTGATACCTACTTCCGGGAGGCATGCGCGAAGGCAGTCAGAATAAAAATATACTGTTATGTCGCAATTTGTGGGCTTCTGTGGAGTAATTGGTGTGAATATAAAAGAAACCTCGGCGTGGAATTCGGAGAATACTCCCTGCGACAGTATCGATATGCAAAAGAATATTACCGAATTGCCAGTGAGGCAATGGAGGACGACTTATTATGAATACAGTAAAGCGGGCAGTCATTATGGCGGCAGGCGAGGGGCGGCGTATGCTCCCTGTCACACTGCACACACCCAAGCCCCTAGTCCGGGTGAACGGAGTCCGTATGATCGATTCCGTCATTAAGGCATTACAGCAGAATAAAATACAGGAGATCTATATTGTAGTAGGCTACCTGAAGGAGCAGTTTGCGGTCTTGGAACAGGAATACCCGGAAATAACACTGATTGAAAATCCGGACTACAAATCATGCAATAATATTTCATCCCTGTATGCCGCAAGAGAACATCTGGAAGAAGCTATGATTTTGGACGGCGATCAGTTGATTTTTGAACCTGCTGTTCTGCACAGGGAATTTGAAAGATCAGGTTATAACTGTATCTGGACAAGCGAACCGACAAAGGAATGGCTCTTGTCGCTCCGAAGCGGAATCGTATGCGGCTGCAGTCGCAACGGCGGAAGGGAGGGTTGGCAGTTATACAGCGTCTCCCGATGGACGAAGCAGGACGGGAAAAAGCTAAAAAAATATTTGGAACAAGAATTTGTTGTGAATGGAAATAAACAGCTTTATTGGGATGATGTAGCTCTTTTTTGCCATCCGGAAGAATTTCAGTTAGGAATCACGGAAATGAAGCGCGGAGATATTGTCGAAATAGACGATCTGGAAGAGCTTGCCGCTATAGACTGCACTTATCAAAAATATTTGAAAGAGGTGGAATAAATGAAAAAAAAGATTGATTGGCTGATCACGCTGCTGCCTTTCGGGAGCATTTTGCTGTTATGCATTTTGTTTATGCTGTTTCCGGTTCGGGCAAATGCAGTCCTGGAGAGGATACGCTTCTTTTTTGGCGATACATTGGGATCATACTATCTGATCATCGGTTTGGGGATTTTTGTACTCTCTATTTTTCTGGCATGTTCTAAGTATGGGAAAATCGTGCTCGGTAAAAAAGGCGAGAAACCAAAATACAGCTTCCTTTCATGGGGCGCCATGATGTTCACCTGCGGGCTGGCTGCAGATATTTTGTTTTATTCCTTCGCGGAATGGATTTTGTATGCCTCGGACCCACATATCGAAGAATTGGGAAGCATTCAGGAGTGGGCGGGTGTATTTCCCCTGTTTCACTGGAGTTTTATTCCTTGGAGCTTTTATCTGGTGCTGGCGGTGGCATTCGGATTCATGCTGCACGTGCGGCAGAGAGACCGGCAAAAGTATTCGGAAGCCTGCCGCCCTGCCCTTGGACGGCATACAGACGGTATTCCCGGAAGGATCATTGACTTGCTGGCTGTCTTTGCGTTGATCGCCGGAACTGCCACGACATTCAGTGTGGCGACACCGCTGATGGCAAACGTCATCAACGATCTGTTTCATCTTAATATGGACACGCGGGCAGTAACCATTGTAATTTTAGTCATTACCTGTATTATCTATACCTATTCCCTGCTTCACGGCTTTAAGGGAATCAGCGTTCTGGCTAATCTGTGCATCATACTGTTCTTTTCGCTGCTTGCCTATGTACTCCTTTTTTGCGGGGAGACAAAGTATATCATTGAAACAGGACTGTCCAGCCTCGGGAAAATGATACAGAATTTCCTTGAGCTCTCCACTTTTACGGATCCGCAGAGGACAACCTCCTTTCCGCAGAATTGGACCATCTATTATTGGGCGTACTGGATGGTATGGTGCGTTGCAGCTCCGTTTTTTATCGGCAATATTTCCAGAGGCAGGACTGTCCGCCAGACGATCTGCGGGGGCTACCTGTTTGGCGTCGGATCAACGGTTTTAAGCTTTATTATTTTAGGCAATTATTCTATGGGAATGCAGGTTTCCGGAAAAGCAGAATTTTTGGCAGTATATCAGGAAACGGGCAATATATATGGACTGATCGTGACCATGATTCATTCCATGCCTTTGTCCTCTCTGGTTTTGGTCTTATTGCTGGTCACGATGATGGCGTTTTACGCAACCTCTTTCGACTCGATAGCGCTGATTGCCTCCTGTTACAGCTATCGAAAATTAAACAGTAACGAACAGCCTCATAAATTGATCCAGCTTATGTGGTGTATCCTTTTGATTCTGCTTCCGATTGCTTTTATCTTTTCAGAAAGCTCTATGAGCAACCTGCAGTCGGTAAGTATTATTTCCGCCTTTCCGATAGGCATCGTAATGATATTGATCGTTGTCAGCTTTATAAAAGATGCGAAAGAATATACAAACTAAGAACACGCCGCTATTTGTCCGCACGCTTTGCCTGCCGTAGCAAATACTCCCCCACCCCCAGCATCAAAAACACAAACGGCGTGCAGCACACCTGCTGGTAGCAGAAAAAATTGTACGCCATATATGACACCGCCGAAGCCGCCGCGCCCACCAGCAGGTAATCCTGCTGCCACGCCCGCAGATACCTTCTGACAGCCGTGACAAAAATTCCTATGTAGGACAGCGCCCCGAAAATACCCACATTAATCAGCGCTGTCAGCCATTCATTGTGCGCGTTGGTGAGAATTTTATCCCCCCAGAGAAGCTGCATCTCCTCGCCGTGGACGGCTGCCAGATAACTGCTGAAACAGTCCGGACCCACGCCAAACAATTTATGTACCACGCTCTCCCCGGCAAACACCCGCACCGCAAAACTCCATATTCGTCCCCTGCCGTTCCCCCACGCGTCATTCCAGTTAAAGTAAGACACCGCGCTGAGGGTTTCGGCAAGCCCGCCGGATAAGGCTCCCCTGCTCTGCAGGACAATAAGCCCTGTCATGATTACCACAACCGCTGCCGCCGCAAACACTGCCAACCGACCGACCCACTGCATCCGCACCGCCTGATAAGGTCTGTTTCTCCTCACATACAGAAATACACAGAGAATCAGGCAAAGCCCCAGAAGAACCCACGTAACGGTACCTTCCAGAATCAGAGCCGTTATAAAATCATACTCCAAATCCGGGTTGGGATGAATCTGCATCAAAAAGTGCATCACCTTGCCCGACGCGAAAAAGAGCGTACACACCTCTACAAAACGGTTCAGCGTCACCCGCTTTTTCGTGCAGACCCAAAAGAAGACCAGCATAAACCCTGCCAGTGCAAAGTAGGCGCTGTCGCTGTTCTGCGTCACCAGAGACGCAAAGCCCACCGCCGTATAGATACCGCCCAGAATCCGCCACGACGGCTTTTCCGCAAAGAGAAACACTGCCACGCCAACCGGCAGCGCCACCACAAGGTAGCTGGCATACCATGTCGCCTGCCCCATAGTGGAGAGAAACTGCGCCATCTGACTGCCATTTAGACCCTCATAAAACCCGATAGGGTCTATCATCATACGGTGCAGAACGGCAATCAAAAACACCACAAAAGCCGATCCGCAAAAAGCCGTCAAAATCCCGCGGTAATGCCCTCCAAACCGGGATACTGCCAGATAGATAAATACAAAACTGAGCTGCGACATCCATCCCATGTTCCAGCCAAAGCTGCCCCACAGCGCATCCTCATAAAACCCGCCGGAAACCACCGATACCGTCGAAAAAAGCAGGTATGCCAACACACAGAAATCCGTAGCAGACGCACACTCTTTTAACCGATCAAAAAAGCCTGCCGCAAGCGGTTCCTGTCCCTTCTTTCTCCCAAACAGCCGCACAGACAGCCAAGCCGCGCCTGCCAGCAGAAAAACAGAAAACCCGGCTGCCGCCACCGCTCTGTACGCCGCAAACTTCGCATTGCCAATCTGGTTATAGCCGTCTTCCGCATAGAAGGAGACCGCCAAACACATAGCAATCATAGCTGCCGCCGCAATATATTCCAAAATTATCTTTAAAATTTCCTGTCCGGACGCACTTTGGGCATTTTTCTTGTTCTGTGCCTTTTTTACTTTATTGCTCATAATTTGTTATTCCTGTCCTCGTTATCGTCGCAGAAAAACAAATGTCTGCTTTCAAGTGACGAAGTCACTTTGCGCTTTGTTTTTCTTCGCGACTTCTATGTTAATACACATCATTGGGTTCGTCAAATTCTTGTGGTCTCTCCTTCAATATCTCGGAGATAACAATAAGAGCCAGCGGTCCCTTTACAATGCCGCCCACGCCGAAAAGTTTCATACCCGCGTAAATCGAAAACAAAATCCAGACCGGGGACAGCCCCATTTTATTGCCAATCAGCCTTGGCTCCAGAAATTCTCTTGTAAGCACGCAGATGCCGTAAAGCGCCAGACACACCGCCATCCGCACATACGCGCCGTTTAGCAGCTGCCAGACCGCCAGCGGCACAAGCACAATGCCCGTCCCTATAAAGGGCAGCATGTCGAGGAATCCCGCCAATAAACCCAGAAAAACGCCTCCCTCCACCCCGGCAAGAGTGAGGGTGACGCTGCAGAGCACGGCGATAATCAAGAGAATCACACCCTGCGCCTTAAAAAAGGTAACCAGATAAGACAACACCCCCTCCAGCACCGTCCACAAGAACCGGAAACTCTCCTCCTTTTTCACCCAGTCCACCATTTTCGTGTAATCTTTCTCAAACAGGAAAATCGCGATACAGGTGATCGCCAGAAATCCCACTGTGCCCAAAATTCCCTTAAAGCAGCTGTAAGAGGAAGAAAGCAGCTGAGGCACAACCTGAATCTGCACATTTTCCATAATGACTGTCATCTGCTCAATCACATAGCTTTCAATCCGCGCCCCCTCCCAGCCGAACCGACCGTCCAACTGACAACAGCACTGATGAAAAAAAAGTTCCGCCTGACGCTCCACCTTTTCGCAAAACGCGGGCAAACCTTGAAGCTGCCCCATACCAAATGCAAGAACCGCCCAAAGCGCCGCACACACAAGAAAAAGAACCGGCAGCACAATGCCCGCCGCAAGAAACTTTTTCTTAATCGGAATTTTTTTCTGTATCCGTTCCAACAGCGGGTACAGGAGGGTAATCAGCGCAAAGGCAAGAAAAAAAGGCGCCGCCAGAGAAAACAGATAACGAAAGAAAAACCAGACCAGCGCGGAGACAAGGCATCCCTTTGCCAGTTTATTTTTCCACAGGCGCCCAATCAAGTCGTTTTCTTTTCCGAATACCATGAAATCCTGCCTCCTTGTGACTCCTTTGTTAAATGTATAAGCAGAGACTCAAGATGCTTATACGCGCAAAAAGAAGCGGGAGGGGGTTCCCGCTTCTTTACACTGAAGCTGTACTGTTATTATGTGATTTTTATGAAATCTTATACGTGAATTTTTGAAACGCCGCGCCCTCCGGCTTAATTTCAAACTGCATCCGTTTCCCCGTTTTCGGATGGGTAAACGCCAGACGGTACGCACAAAGTGCCGTCTCCCGCACGCCCAGCTTCTCCGACAGGGCAAGCGCCGTCTCATCGGCATACTTGTGATCCCCCAAAAGAGGCATGCCCGCGTTCGCCATCTGCACTCGAATCTGGTGGTGGCGTCCCGTGTGGAGACAGATTTTTACAAGCGCAATCTGCCGTTCCTTATCCTCCCGCAACATTTCATAAGACAGCCGTGCCTGCTTTGCCCCCTTCACTTCCGGCGGCACGACGCGGGAAACATTCGTCTTTCCGTCCTTCAGCAGATAATCGGTCAGTTCTCCCGTCCGCGGCATATCCTTTCCGCAGATAAGCGCCAAGTATTCTTTCTTCATTTCCTCCCCCGCCGCCTGTCTGCTTAAATTCGCCGCCGCCTGCCTGTTCTTTGCAAAAACCAAAATCCCCTCCACAGGCTGGTCCAATCGGTGGACCACACCCACGCAGGGGGATTTCCCGGCGGCGCCTTCCTTTGACGCCAGATAATTCGTGATCTCACTCACCATATCCGCCTGCCCCACCCTTGCCGTCTGGGTGGCAATCCCGGCGGGCTTATGGCAGACAATGATGTCGTTATCTTCGTGGAGGATTCTGTTATGATTCATTTTGTACCTCTACTCTATCAGACTCGCACTGGTTATATTTTAAACCTATACCCGATTCCCCAGATAGTCTCAATATACTGGGGTTTGGCGGTGTCGAACTCTATCTTCTCGCGGATTTTCTTGATGTGCACGGTGACGGTGGCGATATCACCGATGGAATCCATATCCCAGATTTCACGGAACAGTTCTTCCTTGGAATACACGTGGTTCGGATTCTCCGCGAGGAAGGTCAGCAAGTCAAACTCCTTGGTGGTAAAGATTCTCTCCTCCCCATCCACGTAGACACGTCTGGCGGTCTTATCAATCTTAAGCCCGCGAATCTCTATGATGTCGTTCGCCTTCTGGTTGCTGCCCACAAGTCTGTCATAGCGCGCCATATGCGCCTTTACCCGCGCCACAAGTTCAGACGGGCTGAAAGGCTTGGTCATATAGTCGTCCGCGCCAAGACCGAGACCTCTGATCTTGTCGATATCGTCTTTCTTTGCCGACACCATGATGATCGGAATGTTTTTCTCTTCCCGAATCTGTTTGCAGACCTCAAAGCCGTCGATTCCCGGCAGCATCAAATCCAGAATCACAAGATCGTAATTCCCCGAAAGCGCCGCTTCCAGCCCCTTGTCCCCTGTATTTTCAATGGTCACTTCAAAATCGCTCAATTCCAGATAATCTTTCTCCAGATCCGCGATTGCCTCTTCGTCTTCCACAATTAAAATTTTACTCACTGTCCTGTCCTTTCTCTCAATTCTTTTCCTGTTCACTGAGCCACTTCCGTATCACAAAATGCATACATGTTCCTTCATTTTCCTTGCTGGTAGCCCAGATGTAGCCGCCGTGGTCCTCTATAATTTTCTTTACAATGGACAGCCCGATTCCACTGCCTCCCTGTGAGGAATTGCGGGAAGCGTCCGTCCTGTAAAACCGCTCGAAAATGTTGGGCAGATCCTTTGCCGCGATGCCCTTGCCGTTGTCCTCGATCTCCACGCGGATAGAATCAACTTCATCCAGAATGCGGATATCGATAACGCCCTTCTCCTTATCCAGATATTTTACACTGTTTCCGATAATATTATTGATCACCCGCTTCAGCTGCTCCGGGTCGGCAATGATCTGTGTGGACGGCTCCACCAGATCCTCGTAATTCAACTGGATATTCTTTGACTCCAGATCAAGCCCCACTTCCTCCACGCAGTCTCCAAAGTATTCCGCCACGTTGATGCGGTGGAAGTTGTAGGGAATGCGGTTATTGTCAATGCCGGAATAGGTGGTCAGCTCGTTGATGAGGCGATCCATATCGTTCGCCTTATTGTAGATGGTCTTGATATATTTATCCATCTTCTCCGGCGTGTCCGCCACCCCGTCCATAATGCCCTCCACGTAGCCTTTAACCGCGGTAATGGGTGTTTTCAAGTCATGCGAAATATTGCTGATCAGCTCCCGGTTTTTCTTCTCGTGCTCGAACTTTTCGTCCAGCGACTCTTTCAGCCGCAGCCTCATGTCCTCGTAATTGCGGTAAAGTTCACCGATTTCGCCCTTTTCCTCCGTAGTCAGCATGTATTCCAGATTGCCTTCGGCAATGTTCTGCATCGCCGTATTCAACTGGTTAATCGGTGTAAAAATACCTTTGCGGAACCACTGTGTCAGCAGCAGGCTGGTAAATACCAGTACCAGAATAAACGCCAATATCATCCGCAAAAGCATCTTTCTGGAAAGCAGAGAGTTGACGCTCGTGATCACGAAAAAACTGCCCTCGCTGCCGTCGGAAAAGCGAAAATCCACTTCCTTCACAAACTTCTTGATGTCGCTGTAATAATAGCTCGCCTCCGAACCGGGCATCTCATTGCCGTACTCCGGCAGCGCGGGAAATATCTTTTTCGCGGCATTGTTATTGCCGGTATAATAAAGCGCGCTGTTCTTTCTGACTATGATATAGGAGGACTTATCCTTCAGATCAAGCGTAATTTCATCCAGATAATCCGTATCCTCCAGTCGGGACGGATCCTCCTTGATCTGCTGCCTCACTTTTTCAAGCACTTCCTCTGAAATGCGGCTGTAATTTTCTATCGTGTATATATAAGAAGCTTTGTCCCTATCAAAAAAATCCGACGGCGTTTCCACGTCCTCAATATGACTGCCCACCACCAAAAGCGCGGCGCATGTCAGCAAAAGCGGCAGCAGCACCATTGACAATGATGTGATGAGAAGCCTTGTTCTGAATTTCACCTAAAAACCTTCTTTCTGCGTTCCGCCCATACATGCATGGTTTATAATTCGTGTGGAGAATGCCGTATTTTGGACATTCTCCTGAGTGAAACTTAGAAGTTCTCCGCGAAACAGCCTCTGCTGTGAGCGGCTAGAACTTCTTTTCACTCTATGATACCACAATTTACAAAGTTGAAAATAAAACATCTCCTATAATCTTATAAAAAATTTATAAATTTCCAAATTCTGGATTGACATGTCCGCTTGATTTGCTATAATGGACATATAAAACAGTAATGATTCCTATTTTTAAAAATACAAAGGATCGGACGAGTCAGGAGGAATTGCCATGGCGGTGAAATACAGTCGGCAGCGGCAGCTTATCCACAGCTTTCTGATGACCCGCAAGGATCATCCCACCGCCGACGTCGTGTATCAGAACGTCAGGCAGGAATATCCGAATATCAGTCTGGGAACCGTCTACCGCAATCTGACTCTGCTTGCCGACAGAGGCGAAATCCTGCGGTTACAGGTGGGCGACGGCGTCGATCACTTTGATGCGGACACCTCCCTGCATTGTCACTTTGTCTGTTCGGACTGCGGCGGCGTGACAGATATGCAGCTTGACTGTATGAACGAAATGCTGGCAGACGCCCGACGAAACTTTGACGGCAGAGTTGAGCGGCAAACCACCTGCTTTTACGGACTTTGTGGAAAATGTCTGGATAAAGATGCCAAAAACAGGGAATAAATCTAATTGGACGAGTGTGCTGGTAAACCCATGAATTAAGGGTTAAAATATCAAAAAGAAAAGGAGAACACGGTATGAAATTTGTATGTCAGGTATGTGGTTATGTTCACGAAGGAGATTCTGCACCGGAGAAATGCCCTCAGTGCGGTGCACCGGCTGAAAAATTCACAGCGCAGAGCGGCGCTATGGAATGGGCTGCAGAGCACGTGGTAGGCGTAGCGAAGGGTGTCAGCGAGGATATCATGGCTGATCTGAGAGCAAACTTCAACGGCGAGTGCACCGAGGTTGGCATGTATCTCGCTATGGCAAGAGTTGCACACAGAGAAGGTTATCCCGAGATCGGTCTGTACTGGGAAAAGGCTGCATGGGAAGAGGCAGAGCATGCCGCTAAGTTTGCAGAGCTGCTCGGCGAAGTAGTTACCGATTCCACCAAGAAGAATCTGGAGATGAGAGTCGAGGCTGAGAACGGCGCAACCGCCGGCAAATTCGATCTGGCTAAGCGCGCGAAGGCAGCAAACCTTGACGCAATCCATGACACCGTTCACGAGATGGCGCGCGACGAGGCAAGACATGGCAAGGCATTTGAAGGTCTGTTAAAGAGATATTTTGGTTAATCACCACATATCTATAAAGTACAAAGGAGGAATGTGATATGAAAAAATATTTTTGCAATCCCTGCGGCTATACTTATGATCCCGAAAAGGGCGATCCGGAACACGGCATTAAGCCCGGCACGGCGTTTGAAGATCTTCCGGCAGACTGGTGCTGCCCCCTCTGCGGCGTGACTAAGGATATGTTCCAGCCGGTTATTGAAAATTACAACTAAATATCACATAGGAAGGGCGTCCCGATGTGGACGTCCTTTTTTGTCTTCTGTTTTGTTCCCGATTTTTCTGGGCATACTGTATAATAGAGTTTTAAAAAATTTATAGATTTTGCCTATTTACATTTTTGAAAAGGGCAGATATTATATTCTCACGAAATATCAATTATATTTTCGCAGAGAAAGGAGGCTCATACGAAAAACAAACGACAAACTAACAGATGTGTTGTCAGGGGATTCTGCATATAGGGGAATTGCTGTTAATCGGATTGATTTGTAAATCATTGATTATTCTATTTTTCAGTCATCAAAAATGATTAAGGAGGACACGAGATTATGCAGCAGGTAAATGTTAAATTCAATGATGTGAATCAGATCAGAAAGTTTGTGGATGTAATTGATAAGATTGATTCGTGCTTTAATCTGGGGGAAGGCCGAAGAGTCGTAGACGCTAAATCCATACTCGGCGTAATGGCGCTTGATCTGACCCGTCCGCTCCAACTCACTTACGATTCGGACGACGAGGGAATCAGGGAGAAATTAACTCCCTTCATATATGGCTAGCCATACAGGGCAGACCATTTGTGTCTGCCCCTTTTTCATGCCGCTGCTTCGTTTTATCGATATCCGTTCTCATTCAACCACTTTACGGACTGCCGCAACGCATCAATCGTTTTTGTCTCCACCACACACCGGCAGCCGCCATTCTTTGCGATACCGAGTCTCTGTGCCAGATCGATTTCCCCCGAACCAAGTTTCTGATGGTTTGCCGTTCCCTTGGCATCGTGGATATGGAAGTGGTACAGTCTGTCCTTCCGCTCCATCAGGAAAGCCTCATCCGCGTCACCGCACGCATGGGAGTGCCCGATATCCCAAGTCAGCGCAAACATCTCGCTCTGCAGCAGATAATCAATTGCCTCCTTCTCAAAGTCTTGAAAGCCGTCCGTATTTTCAATACATATCTTTACACCGGAACTGCCCGCCGTCCTCTCGCACATTTCCCTAAATTTATGTATCGCCGTCATGTACGGCTCCCGGTACTCTCCGAACAGCCTCACCTTCCTGTCGGGCAGCGTGATATAAATACCGTGATTCATATGCATATTTAACAGCGGCGCGCCAAGCTCTGCAGCGACCCTGAGCGCCCGCTCTGTCGTCTCCATGTACGCATCCGCCACAAGTGGGTTAAAATCGCAGACATTCAGATTCTCGTCCAGATGGATCGTAAAATAAATACCGTTTTCCCGCGCCAGCTTTTTCAAGTACGCTGTTCTCTCTAACTGCGGAATCTGGTACATCGGGAAATTCATATTCAATTCTATAAACTGCAAATCCAGCTCTTTGCAGAGGGAAATATTCTCCTCCAAGTCTTTGTTTTCGATCAATGTCGGCATTCCAAAATCCATATAATTTCCTCCCCCGCTATTCAAGTGTCTAACACCCCGTTTCCATACCTATTATACTCCCCGGTCGTTTCCGCCGCCAGTTTATAATCTCTTTATAAACACTTTATATTTCTATTATTGATTGTCTGTTATATATGATGTATAACATATATAAACAAATAAACAACTACCGGTTATGAATCGAATTTGTTAATTCGGTCATACTGGTAATATAACATAACGAAGGAGTGATTTCTATGTTAAGACCTGCATTATTGAACAATCGTACCTACAAACCCGCATTCTTCGACGATCCTTTTGACAGGATGTTCGATGATGCCTTCAAGAATTTCTGGGGAAACAACGAGCTTGCCACCTTCGACGCCTTTAAGACCGACGTGATCGATCAGGGAGACAGCTATCTGCTGCAGGCGGAGCTGCCGGGCTTCGACAAGTCCGATATCAACATTGACTTGAAGGATAATCTGCTGACCATCTCCGCGTCCCACAAGGAAGAGAAAAATGAGGACAGCAAGGACAAATACATCCGCAGAGAGCGGTATTACAGTTCCTACTCAAGAAGTTTCCGCGTGAACGATGTAGAGCCGGGCGATATTGACGCCTCCTACAACAACGGTATTCTGGAAGTAAAATTCCCCAAGAAGGAGCTCGCTGCAAAGGAGGAAGTAAAGCGGATCGAAGTAAAATAATAAAAATTCTTACCCCCTCATAAGAAAGGGGCAGGACAGATGTCAAATACCGTCCTGCCCCTTTTCTATCTCACTTCCTCCACCAGATCCAAAAATTCCCTTTTATAAGTATCCTTTAAATCCAGCTTTTTGACGGTTTTTATGACCCGTTCCACGGACGCATCCTCCGGAAACTCGCTGTGGGACGCAAGCAGACCAAACTCCGCCACTGCCGCCGCAAACTGGAAATCGTTGGAGGGCTTTTCCGAATAGCTGTCATACCCGATCGGGTACTCCAAAAGCTCGCTCTTGCTCTCGGCAGGCTTTTTATAGCGGATACTGACCGTCAGCCACTCCTTGTATTTCTGATTCTTTGTCGGCGTCTCACCAGCCCTTTTTCTGTACTCGTCTCCGTATTTCAGATCGTCAATCTCATCTTCCGCCATGCCGCCCTGCAAAGGCTCCCGTAGTACGATCTCATAGAGCGCCGTCACGCTGTGCCCGGCTCCGATTTCCCCGCCGTCCTTTGTATCGTCGTGAAAGTCCTTTCTGTCCAGCACCCTGTTGTCATATCCCAGAAGCCGGTAAGCCTCCACCAGTTCCGGATTAAATTCTACCTGCAGCTTCACATCCTTGCAGACTGTCAGAAGCGTTGCCGTCATCTCCTCCGACAGCACCTTTTTTGCCTCCTGCATACAATCTATGTAAGCATAGTTGCCATTTCCCTTATCCGCCAGCGTTTCCATCTTATTGTCTTTGATATTATCCGTCCCGAAACCAAGCACGGACAGGAAAATCCCGGTCTCTTTTTTCTTGGAAATCAGTTCTTCCAGCTCCTCCTCGGTGGTCATGCCAATATTCAGGTCGCCGTCCGTCGCCAGAATCACGCGATTGTTGCCGCCTATGACAAAATTTTTCTCCGCCAGTGAGTACGCAGTCTCAATTCCCCTGCTGCCCCAAGTGCCGCCGCTTGCACTCAAACCTCCTAACGCCTGCTTTATTTTCCGCTTCTCACTTCCTTTTGCACCCTCCAGCACAATCGTGTCCTCCGACGCATAAGTCACAATGGAAATTCTGTCCTTACTGCGGAGATTGTCTGTAAGCTCCGCAAAAGCCTCCTGCAAGAGCGGCAGCTTATCGGGCTCTCCCATAGAACCGGAAACGTCCAGCAGAAACACGAGATTGGACGCAGGCGCCTGCTCATAATTAATATCCTCCGTCTTTAACCCGACCATCAAAAGCTCTGCCTCCTCATTCCACGGGCAGCGGCCAATCTGCGTCGTCACCCCGAAAGGCTCCTGCCCCACGGGTTCCTCGTAATCGTAAGTGAAGTAATTCAGCATCTCCTCAATTCTGACCGCGCCTTCCGGCAGGCTCTCCAAATCATAGCCCTCCCGAATCAGACGGCGCATATTGCTGTAGGACGCCGTGTCCACATCTGCGGCAAAGGTGGAAAGCGGCTGGTCCATCACGGAAAAGAATCCCTGCTCCTCCCACTTGCTGTACTCCTCCTGATTAGCCCTCTCATCCATTTCCTCGTCAAACTCATAGCAGGAGCCAAGATAGCCGTCAGGCGTGTCGCCTTTGGCATATAAATCCTCCATGTCTTCCTTCTTCGCCGCCCCGCTTCTGTCATAGCTGTCCTGCGGCGCCTCCGCGATATCCGCGTATTTTTCCGCCTCGCCTGTTGTCGCCTCCTCGGTTAACGCCTCGTCCGCTGTCTCGAAAGAGTTTTCCACCGCCGCGCTTTCTGACATATCTGTCATTCCTGACGGACTTTCTGCGCCGCTGTCCGCCGCTTCTCCCTCCGCATCTCCGTAGTCTGCCCCCGGCAGTCCCCATGATGATTCCGTCGGCGCTTCCTGACTAACCGTTCCATCCGTCCACGCCGGCGCGGACGTTTCATCGTGCCCGCCGCATCCTGTAAGCAGGAGAACTCCCGCCATTCCCAATACCATCAGTTTTTCCACATTCTTTTTCATACCTTTCTCCTCCGTTCCGGGCGGTCCGACCGCCCCAATCCTCCCCGGACACTGATTAATTGTCCTTATATCCATAATACCGTTTGTGGAAGAAGAAGGTTGCAAAAAAATCGGACAGAGGAAAAATTTTCTCTGCCCGATGATTATTATTTCTGTTCCAAAAGCTTCCGATACCCCATCTCAAAAAATGTCTCCAGATCCTCCGCCTCCCCACGGATCACGTACTTGCCGCCGTCCTTTGTTTCCGCGTATGCCTCCCAGCCGTCTTCCGTTTCCGCTACTCGAAATGTCTGTCCTTTAAAAACATGGGTTTCGGTGTCGGGACTCGCACAGAAGTCCGGCTTTCTCGCTGCTTTTTCTATCGTAATACTCTCATCCGCCGCGCTGCCGCTCTGAGCTCCGCTCTCCGCAGGAGTCGCTTCCTCCGCCACACTTCTTTCCGTATCGCTGAATTTCTTCTCCGCTTCCTTCGATTCCCCGCTTTCTACAACGGCATCTTCCGCGCTTTCCGCAAATCCCGTCGTGTCGGAAACTGCGTTTTCTACTGCCGCCATTTCTTCGGATATACTGTCACTCTCATCCGCAGGAGCCTCCGCCATATCCGCCTCCGCAGTCATCATCTCATCCGCAAACGCTTCCTCTGTTACCTCCGCGCCTTCCGCCATATCCATCGCCGCCCCGGCTGCCGCCATGCCGCCGTCCAAATCCGCGCCGGACATTGCGGAAGACTCTGATTCCATCGCCGTATCGCTGGCAGGCGCTCCACTCATAGACATATCCCCGGACTTCAATCCCCGCATCATCGCGGACACAGACACCAGAATCAACAGCGCTGCCGCCGTCAGGGGATACGCCCACTTGCGAATACTAAAGCCCCTCGCTGACACCCCTTTGCGTCCCGCTCCGGTATCCTGCAGTGCAAGCTCCCGGTGAATCCGCGCCTCTTCCTCGCGCATTGCCGCCTTAGTTTTCGCAATCAATTCTGCGGGTGCGTGTATCTGTTCTGTTTCTTTTTTGTACTGCTCTTTATATTGTTCCATCACCATATATAGATTTCCTTTTTGTTTTGTCACCCGGTTTGTAACTGTCAATCTTTTTATCCTGTGCCGGAAGCCTTTTCTTATCCCGAATCCGCCAGCATTTCCTTTAGCATCTCTCTTGCCCGGTGGAGCTGTGACTTGACGGTGCCCTCCTTCTGCCCAGTCTGCTCGGCAATCTCCGCCACAGAGAGCTCCTCATAATAAAACAGGTGCACCGCCAGCCGGTACTTGGGCGGAAGTTTTGCCACCGCACTCCTGACGGGCTCATCGTCCGGCGGCTCGTAAGCCTCCTCTCCTCTGACCCGCTCCTCATCCTCTATATAGTCCACGTTTTTGTTCCAATACAGATCAAAGTGTTTCTTCGCGCAGTTGATCGTCACCCGGATCAGCCACGCCTTCACATGTTCCCATGATTCCAGCTTTTCCACGTTGCTGACCAGACGGATAAAAACCTCCTGAAAGAGATCGTCCGCATCGGTTTTGTTTTTCATCTGTGACAACGCCAGTCGATACACCATATCCGCATAGCGGTCTATCGCGGCATCCGCCGTTATCTGTCCCTCTTTTGTCATATATGACCTCTTTGCGCCAACCCGTCTGTCCAGGACAGACAAGGTTCTCTATCTTTAATACCTCTCACCTGCTATTTCGGTTTCATTTTACGGCATGATTTCCCGCAGTTTTTCCAAATCCTCCGGCTCCGTCGCCCAGCTTGTGGCAAAACGCACGACCGTATGTCCCTCGTCGTACCGCTCCCAAATATCGAAATTGACCTGTTCCTTCAGCCGCGCCAGCTCCCCGTCCTCCAAAATAAGAAACTGCTGGTTCGTCGGGGAGTCGAGGAAAAACCGCTTTCCCTTTTCCCGGAACATTTCTTTCATCCTCTCCGCCATCTCAATTGCATGGGCGCTGATCCGGAAATACAGATCGTCCGTAAAAAGCGTGTCAAACTGCACGCCCAGAAGCCGCCCTTTCGCGAGCAGCCCGCCTTTCTGCTTGACCAGCGTCAGAAAATGCGCCGGCATATTTTTCTTCGGAAACACCAATGCCTCCCCGCAGAGCGCCCCTACCTTCGTGCCGCCAATGTAAAACACATCACAGTATTTGGCGATCTTCGCAAGCGTTACATCCGTCTCCCGGCTCATCAGCCCATAGCCAAGCCTTGCGCCGTCCAGATACAGCGGAATGCTGTATTCGCCGCACACCCCCGCTATATCCGCAAGTTCTCTCTCTGTATACAATGTACCGTACTCCGTGGGATGGGAAATGTAAACCATGCCCGGGAACACCATATGCTCGTGGCTGGAGTCTTCCCAGTAAGCCTTTAAGTAAGCCGCCAGTTCCTCCGCCTTTATCTTTCCCTCGTGCCCCGGAATGGTGAGCACCTTGTGTCCGCTGTGCTCAATCGCTCCCGCCTCGTGGACGCTGACATGCCCCGTCTCAGCGGCAGCCACACCCTCGTAGGATTTCAGCATGGAACTGATGACGATCTGGTTGGTCTGGGTGCCGCCTGTCAGGAAAAAAATTTCAGCCTCCTCGCAACCGCAAGCCTGTCTGATTTTTTCTTTCGCGCTCTCGCAATATTTGTCATTGCCGTAGCCGGAAAGAGGTTCCCGGTTCGTCTTGGCAAGACGCTCTAATATTTTTTCATGCGCTCCTTGGATATAATCGCTCTCAAATGATAACATGCGTTATTCCTCTTTTCTCTGATATAAAAATATGTGCTATCGGATATCCCAGAATATCATACTTTCCCGAAAATCACAATTCTTATTCCCGACTTTTTCACGAAAATCGCAATTCTTTTAATGCTGTTTTTTACGAAATCTGCAATTCTTTAAAACTTTACCCTTGCATGCCACCTGTCCCTGACGCTTTCTGACTCTGCTTATACGCGCAAAACGGGAGCGCCTCTCAGCACTCCCACTGACACTTCCTCATATCCACGCACCCGTTCTCCTTAAAAACAATGCCCTCTTTCTCCAACAGCTCCCTCTGCTCCCGCCAATTCGGCGCTGTCCTTCCGGCGTAATTGACCACCCTGTGGCACGGGTAATTCCCGAAAAATTCCGCCCGGCTTAAAATTTTACCCACCAGCCTCGCGTTCCTCTCCCTGCCCACCAGTCTTGCGATCTGTCCGTAAGACGCCACCTTTCCCGGCGGAATCTCCTCCACCACAGAGAGCACTTCGTAGGCAAGCAGTTCCTGTTCCGCCCCGGTCCGCACATGACTGGCATCTTCCGAGCATATGATGCCATCACTGAACCGCATACCGCTGCCCCTCGCACTTCGGCAGATTCACCGACAACTCCCGTCTCACATGGGTGTCTGCGTAAGCTTCATCCGTCTTATTGAAATAATCGTACTGACCGCCTTCCGTATCGTCCCATGTCACATCCACATTGTAGTAGCCGTCGTCAAGACCCACAATATTCCATGCATGATCCGTCCCCGCATAGCCTGTGCAGTAAAAACAGGGAATCCCTGTCCGCTGCATCAGGTACTGGTAAGCTCTGGCGTATCCCGCGCACACGCTCTTTCCGTCCACCAGCGCGCTGTAGGCGCTCTGGTTTTTATCCACGCCCTTGTCGTACTCAACCCGATCAATCAGAATATCGTGCAGCCGTCTCTCCTTCTCATTCACACTTAATCCCTGTACCTGCGACAGGATCTCATTGGTGATGTTATAAAACGTTCTGGAAGCCGGGGTAAGCTCCTCCAGCGTCATGTTAAATTCCAGCTCCAGCTCGGCGCAGATTTTATTCTGGTCATACTTGCAGGTAAACACCGTGTTGAGCCAGAAAAGTTCGGGGTGATCGTTGTACACCGCCATAATCACATCCTTAAGCTCTGACACCGGCACTGCCTCAATGGGTACAAAAGCCGCGTTGTACGCGGCTGCATTGGCATAAATCTGCCGGTATAGATGCTGCCCTTTCGGGTCTAACATCTGATAATAGGGATAAAAAATAGAATCGAAAGACAGATTATCACCCGTCTCGCCGTAACCCAGATCGCTTGTATACTCGCCACCCTCCGCATCCGGCAGCTCCTCAGATTTCTCCGTGATGGGCTGGTAGCCGGATTTGCCGCTGACCGCCTCGGGGACACTCACCCCCGACTCAGACGGCGGCTCATAACCGTTCATACCAACGACGCGCCCTCCATCGCTTTCCGATTCGGAACCGCTTCTTTCCGGCTCCTCAGGCTGACGCTGCACGATCTGTTCGGCGCCTGTCTCCTCGTCTTCCTCCGGCAGCATAGAATCGTCTTCCGACGTTTCCTCTTCTCCCTCGGTGTCAGTGAACGCATCGGACGGCATATCAAAATCCGATGCCCCTTCATCACCAAACGCTTCCGGCTCTTCCATCGCTTCAGATTCCTCCCCGGACTCCTCCTTCGAGGGAAGCCCGTCGCCCGAAAGCAGGGAGGAAAGGGTCTGCGTAATACCCGGATTCACGGCGGAGAATATAATGAGGGCGCACAGCAAAGCCGCTATGACACCTATCCCTGTTATAATATTCTTCAGTATCTTCATTATCGTGCCTCTCAAAAAAACTTCAAAAACTTCCGCTCCTGCTGTTCCTTCGGCTTCTCATGCCTCAAAACAATCGCCGACGTCGCCGGCAGTGTCACCCGCACCTTGCCGGAGATAACGGGATACTGCTTCGGATCCGTGGAGTAACCTTCCGCCATCGTCAGCATCAGGCAGTTCAGCACGCACTCCTTCGGGATGCCCAGATACCAGACCGACACTTCCCTCGTAATCTCATAGTCGTTGTTATTGACAAGAATTACCGACTGCCCCTCTCTGTTGAATCTTCCGTAGCCGATCACGTTGTAGTCGGCGTCCAAATACTTGAGGGAGCCTGTCAAAAATTCCTGATGCGTCTTATGAATACGAATAATCTCCTTATGGAAGGCGATCAATTCCTTATCCTCATGTCCCCACGGATAGGTCCGCCTGTTATCCGGATCCGTAAATCCGCAGACGCCCGCCTCGTCCCCGTAGTAGATCGTCGGCGCGCCAGGCCATGTCATCTGGATCACCACCGCCTCGCGAAGCACCGCCTTACTCACACCCTCGTTTGCCGCCTGCGGTCCGAGTGTGTTCGTCCTGCCCACCTTGTGGTTCGTTCTGGTAAGGAATCGGGAATGGTCATGGTTGGACAACTCGTTCATCGCCACAAAAAGAGACGGCATGGTGAAAGCTGCGCAGTGATGCCGCATGGCGCCCCAGAAACTGTCGGCGTTGCCCCGCATATCTTCTCTATAGTCGTCGCTGTGTTTCTGCATCCCCGTCAAAAACCATGTCACAGGCTCCATAAAGGCATCGTAATTCATAACGGTGTCCCACTCCTGACCCTGCAGCCAGTCCAACGGACTGCCGTAATGCTCTGCCAGAATAATTGCCTCGGGATTCGCCATCTTAACCGTTCTGCGAAATTCTTTCCAAAAATTGTGGTTAAACTCCGGGGTGTGGCCTAAGTCCGCTGCCACGTCCAGACGCCAGCCATCCGCATTGTAAGGCGGAGATACCCATTTTCTGCCGATATAGAGCACATAGTCCAAAAGCTGTCTGGAATTTTCATAATTCAGCTTCGGCAGCGTGTCATGACCCCACCAGCCGTCATAGGAACCGTTGTAAGGGAACTTATTCTCGTCATGGAACTGAAAGTAATTGTGGTAAGGGCTTTCCTTGTCAATATAGGCGCCCTTTTCGTATCCGGGCGCGTTTTCGTATATTCTTTCCCTGTCCAGCCATTTGTTAAAGGAACCGCAGTGGTTGAACACGCCGTCCAGAATCACTTTCATGCCTCTTCTGTGCGCTTCTTTCACCACTTCCGCAAAAAGCTCGTTGCTCGCCTCCAGATTTTCCTTATTGGTAATGCGATCAATATACCGGGTGGCAAAACGGTTCTCCGTCTGCTCCGGTTTCAAAAGCTCGCCCTCGTCATGCACGATCTTACCGAAATGAGGGTCAATATAGTCATAGTCCTGTATGTCGTACTTGTGGTTGGAAGGCGACACGAACAGCGGGTTAAAATAAATCACATCCACACCCAAGTCCTGCAGATAATCCATCTTGTCGAGAACACCCTGCAGATCGCCTCCGTAAAACTCGCGCACGCCCATAGCCGCCGGATACTTATCCCAGTCCTCCACTCTGACCGTCTTATCGCCGATATACTGGTACTCATTGGTCAGCACGTCGTTCGTCGGATCGCCGTTGTAGAAACGGTCCACGTAAATCTGGTAAAACACCGCGCCTTTTGCCCAATCAGGAGTTTTAAAGCCGGGAATAACATGAAAATGATAATACTCGTTGGTATCCTTCGTGACGCCCCGTCTGTCATAAAAACAGGACAGCCTTCCCGCATGCACTTCAAAATAATAACTCAGCTTCTCATCCTCAAGCTGAACCGTATGTGAATAGTAATCGAAGTACTCATCCGATTCCGTCTTAAACATGAGGTGTTTCTCATTTTTGTGTACAAAAAACACTTTATCAATGTTATTTTTGGCAGACCGAAAACGCACGGTAACCTCACCGTAGGCACTTGGCTCCATCGGCGACACATAGTCCCCGGTTATATCCGTAAATAAAGCTTTCCTGTTAAAAACCGGGCGCATCCCCGAAAAATACTGCTGATTCTTTTCTGCCTTCTGAAATTGATTAATATCCATAATCAGCCTTTCCTTGAAAATGAGAACAATATATAGATATTTTATCCTATATATTGTGGATGCGCAACCCCAATTCGACGCAGACTGGTCGTCCGTGCGGGTTATCCCCGTCTCTCCGGATACAAAGTAAAAAAGACAGTCGCTAAACTGTCTTTTTTAGAGAAGGTATTTCTTTCTTATGGGGTATAGCAAAAAACTATATAATGTATTGGGGGGTTACAAGTAGTATATTAGCATACCCCCTGTCTGTCTACAATACCAAGGATTCACAAATATTACAATTTTCAATACCCGTTTTTGTGCACTGTGCACAATTACTGCTTCTCTCCTACCCGTTCACCCGGTTCTTCGGGCTGTGGATAGTAGGTATCGAAGAGCGATTCAAACTCCGCACGGTTGATCTTTTCCTTCTCCAGAAGGAGTTTCGCGCACTTATGCAGCACATCCTCGTGCTCTATGATGATATCCTTCGCCTTCCGGTAACAGTCGTCTATGATGGTCTTGACTTCCCGGTCAATCTCCCCGGAGACAAGCTCGCTGTGATTCTTCGCGTGCGCCAGATCCCTGCCGATAAACACTTCGTCGTCATCGTCGTCATAATTGATTACGCCGATATTGTCAGACATACCGTAACGGGTCACCATCCTGCGCGCCACCTTGGTCGCCTTCTTGATATCACTGGACGCGCCCGTCGTAATATCGTCAAAGATAATCTCCTCCGCAATACGACCGCCCAGAGACACCATGATATCCTCGATCATCTTTCCTTTCGTAAGGAACATCTCGTCCTTCTCCGGAAGAGGCATCGTGTAACCTGCTGCCCCGAGCCCGGTCGGGATAATGGAAACGGTATATACCGGTCCCACATCCGGCAGTACATGGAAGAGAATCGCGTGTCCCGCCTCGTGGTAAGCCGTGATTTTCTTCTCTTTCTCCGAAATAATACGGCTCTTTTTCTCCGCGCCGATTCCCACCTTGATAAACGCCTTCTTGATATCTTCCTGCTTCACAAACGCCCGCTTGTCCATAGCCGCATTGATCGCCGCCTCGTTTAACAGGTTCTCCAAATCCGCCCCCGTAAAGCCCGCCGTCGTCTGGGCGATCTGTTGTAAATCCACGTCGTCTCCGAGGGGCTTGTTCTTGGCGTGCACTCTCAAAATATCTTCTCTGCCACGTACATCCGGGGAAACCACGGTAATCTTCCTGTCGAAACGTCCCGGGCGAAGAATTGCCGGATCAAGGATATCCACACGGTTCGTTGCCGCCATCACGATAATGCCTTCATTGACACCGAAACCGTCCATCTCCACCAAAAGCTGGTTTAACGTCTGCTCCCTCTCGTCGTGACCGCCGCCCATGCCTGTGCCGCGTCGTCTCGCCACCGCGTCAATCTCATCGATAAAAATAATACAGGGCGCATGGCGCTTCGCCTCCGCAAACATATCACGCACGCGGGACGCGCCCACGCCGACAAACATCTCCACGAAATCAGACCCGGAAATACTGAAAAAGGGCACGTTCGCCTCGCCCGCAATCGCCTTTGCCAGAAGGGTTTTACCTGTGCCCGGCGCGCCTTCCAAAAGAACGCCCTTGGGGATTCTCGCACCCACCTTGGTGAACTTGCCCGGCTCCCTGAGAAACTCCACGATCTCCTGCAGCTCCTCTTTTTCCTCCTTCAAGCCCGCCACCTCGTCCAGCGTGATCTTATTTTCCCCGCCCATAGTCAGTCTGGCACGGCTCTTCCCGAAGTTCATCATTTTGCCGCCACCGCCGCCAGCGTTCTGGGAATTCATCATGACAAAGAAGAATACGCAGACCACCACAACGATCAGAATCGGAAGAACGCTGTTCAGAAACCAGCTCTCCTCCGGCACACTCTCTACGGAGCAGTCTATGCCGTGCGCCCTGACGATATTCTCCATCTCCGTCACATCCGTCACATAGAGAACCTTCTCGTCGCCGCTCTTTAAGACAATCTTTAACGATCCCGTGGGTGTGTCCTTACCCGGACAGATCGTCACCACCGCGACCTCATTCTTCTCCATCTGCTTTTCAAACTCGCCTCTGGTATAGCCGCTGTTCGGCACCCGCAGCGTTCCCACCCACACCGTAAACAGCAGCAGGCAGATAATGATTACAAAATACAGATAAAAGCTTCTACCACTCTTGTTCATTCAATAATTCCTCTGTTCTAATCCGTTTAATATAAGTCAGTCAAATTTTACCATCCCGATGTATGGCAGGTTGCGGTACTTCTGGTCGTAATCCAGACCGTACCCCACCACAAATTCATCCGGAATTTCGAATCCCGTGTAATCCACCTTCACATCCACCACGCGCCTGTCCGGCTTGTCTAAAAGCGTGCAGAGTCTTACGTCCACAGGTCCCCTGCTCCGCAGCATATCCAGCAGGTAACTCAGTGTCCGCCCGGAATCCACGATATCTTCGATCACGATCACGTGCTTATCTTTCAAGGATTCGTCCAGATCCTTCACGATCCTCACCACGCCGCTTGATTTGGTATCCCCGCCGTAGCTGGACACCGACATGAAATCAATGGACACCGGCACCGTGATGCGTTTCGCCAGCTCGCACATAAAAAAGCTGCCTCCCTTTAATACACATACCAAGTGTACCGATTTTCCTGCATAGTCCCTCGAAATCTGATCGCCGATTTCCTGAATCCGCTTATCTACTTCTTCCTCCGTTAACAGTACTTCTATCCGTTCCGCCATGGCTTCCTCCTCCTAGACGTACTTCTAAAATACGTCTCGTGTTTTTCTCCACCCGGTACCGTCTGCTCACTCGGTGTCCGGGCACCCAGAGAATATGGGCGCCGTCCGCCAGCAGGTACATGCCGTCCCGTTTTGCTTTCGGGATCTTTTCATTGATCATGTACTGCTTTACAGACTGGGTATGAAGTGCGTCGTCTATCGTGAGATAGTCTCCCTGCTTTCTCGTCCGCAGGAATAAAGACGTAGTTATTTTATCATAATCAAACCATTTCGTATATCTATTTTCGGGAATATTTTGTTCCTTTCTGTAGAAAAAGGACGCCGCCGGCAGAAAAGACATTTCCCACAAAATAAATGTAAAGCAGCCCGTGCCCGGCGCGTCAAACGCTGCCGCCAAACCCGGAACAAGAGCGGACTCCGCCACATGGATTTCCTGCAGATTCTCCGGAGACACTGCCGAATCAATTTCCCCTACTGCCTGCAGCTCTGAGGCGCCTCCCGTCTCCGCCCGCCGTCTCAAGTACAGCATATCATACTCTTTGACGGCACGGATTCCGTAGGGCAGGGAAAGCTCCTTGCTGCCTTCCTTCTCCGTCAAATCCATCAACCCCGCGATATGGCGTGCCGTGATATCTTTCCGGTAAGGCGTCATCCTCTCAAGCGCCCGCAGGAGGATGCGCTTTCGCATCACCACATCCTCGGCGCAAAACCCGCCCAGCTCTATTTTTATTTCCCCGTACAAATTCCCGGTTTCTTCGTCTGCACCCATGCCTTTACCACTGCCGTATTTTCTTTCCACATCCTCCCGCACATAAATGTCGTAGAGCCGGTTCGTTTCCCGCGCCAGATAGTTTTCCGTTTCCGCCAGCATATCCGCCAATTCGCCCATATGGGAAACCGCCCCGCCGCAAATTTCCCGCTGCGCATAGGGCAGTATGTGATGCCTGATCTTGTTGCGGGCGTAAACGTCCTCCCCGTTCGTGCCATCCTCCCGCCAGTCAAGCCCCTCCTCACCCAGATATGCCTCAATTTGCTCCCGGCTCACACTGAGGAGCGGGCGGATTACCGATTCTCTGACCGGGCGGATCGAGGAAAGCCCTTTTAGCCCGCTGCCGCGGAACATATGAAATAGCATGGTCTCCGCCCTGTCGTCCGCGTTGTGCGCCACAGCGATTCTTCCTCGATCCCCGGCTTTTATCTCCCCGAGAACCTCCTGAAACGCCCGGTAGCGGAGCAGACGCCCCGCCTCCTCCTGAGACAATTTATGCGCCGCCGCATAGCCCGCCATATCCACTTCCCGCAGATAGAAGGGAACGCCCCACTGTTCACACAGCCTCTCCACGAAGACGGCGTCCTCCCCCGCCTCCGCGCGCATACCGTGGTTCACATGCACCACCGCCAGCCGGAACGGGATCTCCTTTTGCAGCCGCGTCAGCAAGTGCAGCATGCAGACCGAGTCCGCACCGCCGGAAACACCGGCTGTCACGCAGTCCCCCGGCTCTATCATGCCGTTGGCATTCATATATTTTTTTACTCTGTCAAAAAGTTTTTCTTTCATCCTTCGCTTGTCCGTCCTTAAAGAGAGCCCTCCTGATCCCAGATACCCGTCACAAGCACCGTCATATCGTCCCGGATCCGTCCGCGGCTCTGCCCGATCGCATATGCCAGAAGCTGGTTCGCGATCTCCCCCGGATTGCTGTATTCCATTCTGCCGATGATCTCCGGCAGCGCCTCCTCGCCAATGCCTTCCGAAAGCGCGTCGATCACCCCGTCCGAAAGCATGATCACATAGTCCCCGCTCTGCAGCGTCCGGCTCTGGATTTCCGGCGTCATCTGCCAGAAAACCCCAAGCGGCAGATTCCTTGAGGAAAGCCTGTCCACCAGCCGCCCTCTCTTAATGTAGGTGCTCGCCGCCCCCACCTTCACAAACTCGCAGTTTCCCGTATAGAGATCGATATCGCAGACGTCCAGCGTAGACATGACCTGCTCCTGTCCCGCCGCCGCCATCGCCCCGTTCACCATCTGCACGGCAGGCTCTTTTCCGAATCCCGCCTCCAACAGCCGCTCCATCATCTCGATCACCCGGCTCGATTCCCGGCACGCCTCCTCCCCGGAACCGACGCCGTCCGAGAGCAGCATCAAAACCCGCCCCGTGTCCGACTCAAAAAAGGAATAGCTGTCCCCCGACACCTTCTCCGTCTCCTTCACCGCCTTGGCAAAGCCCGTCAGCAGATGATAGGGCGGTTCTTCCAAAAAATAATAGGCATTGTACTCCGCCGCCAGATATGCCGGCGTATTTTTCGCCGCACAGAGTCTGCGGTTCATCGCCACCGATATGTAATCCGCCACGTCATCCGCGGAAATATATTCCGTCTCACCAAAGCGCGCGTGCCTGCCGCCTGTCTGCCGCATAACGAGGCTGATCTCCCTGTGTCCGTCCTCATGATCCAGTTCCAAAAAGTCTTTCAGCTCAATGCCGGATTCCCGAAGCAGCGCCGCCATCTGCTTATACCGCCGTTCGCCTATGGGACGGCAGCGGCATGTCTCTCTGGCTGTCACCGCCAGAATATGCGCCATCTCCTTCAGATGCTCCGCCAGAAGCCCCTGACTTTCCTGCAGACGCCGCCTGCACAAGTACTCCTGTCTGTCTGCGGATTCGTCCCCGGAAGGCTCGTCCCTCGCCTGACTGTCCTCAAACAGATCCGCCAGATCGCGGAAAGACTCCGCATATGCCAAAAGTTTCTGCCTCCCGTACTCCGGTATCACGTCTATCCTGTCGTCTTCCCTAACGCTTGTCCATCTCTTCATCACACACCGCCTCCATATACGTCAACACTGCCTGTCCGGGCAGAGCAAAAAGCCCGCAAAACCCGTCTTACACATATATATGAAAAGTTGATGTGTTTTATTCCAAAAATCGAGTAGGAGAAATTTTCCCCTACTCGCCGATTCATTTTATTTACTTTTCATCCTTAAAAATAATTTCGCCCTCATACACCAGACCCAGTTTTTCCTTCGCCACTTCCTCAACGAATTTCTTGGTCTGCGTATACTTTCCATACTCTTCAATTTCTGCGGATCTTGCCTGTTCCGCCTCTATTTCCAGAAGCAGCGCCTCTTCCCTGTCCATATAAAACTGGCGCTTCTCCCTCAGCTCCACACTCTTAAAGGTAACCACGAGCATCATCATCAACACTACAGTAGTAACTAAAAGCATGGCCAGCCTGTTCTGACGTCTTTTACGATATGCTGCTTTTCTTGCCATGCCCCGAAATGCGCCCCTCTCCACCGCCTGTTAATGTTTACATAAAACCATTCTAATAGTTTTTATAAAAACCGTCAACCGTTTTTTAATAAATTCTTTACACTTTTTCAATTTCCTTCCCAGATAAAGAACAAACGTTTTCCCCGCATAAATCAGGCGTTTCAGGGGTTTTAGCACAATTTGTAGGAGGCGAAAAACAAACCACATGATCTTGTGTAGGCATGTTGACATAACATCTGCAAACGCGTCCCTGACAACAATCTTGTAGAAAAACATGCCTATGGTGGCGCCGAGCACCGCAAACCATCGCAGCGTCCCGTCGTTCTCCCTGTAGAGCATATAAAATACGCCGATCCCGCAGGCGGTCCAGAATAAAAGGTCCTCCGCCGACATCAGCGCCGTCCCATGCCTGAAAAGTTTGCGGAACACACGGATCCAGTCATAGATAAAGGTGATGGCCAGCCCCATAAGGACGGAATGTGTAAAAAAAGTAAGCTCCTGCACGATCTCCCGGCTCATACTATGCGCATTTACCCCCTTGATTCCGTGCTATTTGAACAGTCTCGCCAGCAGGGACTCCCCTTTTGCCCCGTACCCCGCGGTCTCCGAGTAAGTAAAACTGTCAATCCGCCCGTCGATATCCACTTCGCCCTTATCCAAAGAAAGCCTGCTGACATGCAGCTCACCGCCCCGTATCATCAGCATTCCCTGCTCCGTCTCCAGCAAAATTTCATTCACATCAAAGGAAAGCACATCGTTGACGCCTGTCAATGCGCAGGTTCTTCTGCCTGTAAGCATCAGCTTATGCGGTCGCTTGCCGCCGTTATTCAAATCTTCCATACACGCCCTCCTATACCATAAGTATAGTACTGATTCAGTGTATGTCTGCTTTTCCCAAAATATGCAACTATTCAGCCTTCGGCTTAATCCGGTTACCTATGCTATGTGAGGTAGCGGAATAGATCCTTTGCCTCCTCCTTGTGCACCGTCTCCTGCACATCGAGAACTTCCACCTTTACCTCCTTGTTGCCAAACTGTATCGTAATGACATCCCCCGCCTTCACGTTGGCGGACGCCTTCGCGGGTCTGTCATTGATAAGGACCCTGCCTGCGTCGCATGCCTCGTTCGCCACCGTACGGCGCTTAATCAGTCTTGAAACCTTTAAATATTTGTCCAGTCGCATGTTTGCCTCCCCCTTGTTTCTGACTGCGCATAAGCAGACTCGAAATGCTTCGCATTTCTCGTTCGCGTTGCTCGTCATAAAACAGCATAGCCAGTCTTGCATGCAAGCATGCATCCTGTTTATGCTGCTTTCTGACTCTGCTTATACGCGGAAAAGACCCGTATGCTGTGCATACAGGTCTCTTATCTGTCTCCGAAAATTTCAATTACGCGTTAAGCATATCCTTTAAAGCCTTACCAGCCTTAAACTTAGGAGCCTTGGATGCAGCGATCTTCATAACAGCGCCGCTCTGAGGATTTCTGCCCTCTCTAGCCGCTCTCTTGGAAACTTCAAAAGTACCGAAACCAACTAACTGCACCTTGCCGTCCTTCTTCAGCTCGTCAGCAACTACGTCCGTGAATGCCTTTAAAGCCTTCTCTGCATCTTTCTTAGATAAGCCTGCCTGATCAGCCATTGCTGCAACTAACTCTGTTTTGTTCATTTGAACTCCTCCTCTTAAAATGAGTTTTCGTATTATTTTCTGGCCTCCCTCGGAAACCGTCTATACATATTTATATCTGCTTTTCCCCGGCATGTCAAGCAAAAAATGCCTTTTTTACGGCATTTTTCGGGTTCGCCAGCATCCGGCTTCCGCTGTTAAGGCTATATTTATAAAATTATGCCTTATTGTCAGAAAATTTACTCGTATTTCTCAATTAAATCATCTATTCTGTCCGCCAACGCCTGTTCCTGCGGGATCTTCGCAATTCTTGCCACGTCGCTGATCCGCAGGAGCAGTTCGGATATAATCGCCTCAGTCTCTCTGTTATCCGCCTGCAGTCCGCAAGTTTTTAACGCCTCCGCCAGCTCGCAGATTGCCGCTGTATCCTGTTCAAAAGTGTTTCCCTTCTCATAATGTTTATCAATCTTCTTTAAGACCTTGACCGCTCTGGTCAAAGAGGGGAGCTCCTTCGGAATATCCTTTAAGGGTGATTCCACCCAATCCTTATCCTTCTTCTCCTCCTTTTTAATCTCCTCCCAATTCACAAGCACTTCATCCGGCGTGTCCGCATTTCCCGTGCCGAAAACATGGGGGTGCCGCCGCACCATTTTGCGGCTGACTTCGTTTACCACGTCCTTCATAGTAAACAGACCTTCCTCGGAGGCGATCTGCGCATGCATGACAACCTGTAAAAGCACATCGCCCAGCTCCTCAATCATATTTTCGGGATTGCCTGTCTTGTTATAAATGCGGATGGAGGCGAGCAGTTCCGCCGCCTCCTCCATCATACACGGTTTTAAGCTGTCATGGGTCTGCACCTTATCCCAAGGGCAGCCGTTTTCACTGCGCAGCGCCGCTATAATTTCCAAAAATTCTTCGTAGGTGTATTGTTTTTCTGACATATGTGCTCCGTCTTTTACTTTTTAAACAATGAGGAAAACCACTTGCGGATCGGGTGTGCTTCCTTGGTTATCTCCACTTTTTCCGTGGTCAGACCATTCCCTGTGTCTTCTTCGTCGGCGTCATCGCCGCCGTTTTCCGTGCCGCCTGTACCGCCTTCTGTTCCGCCCGTGTTAGTCCCGTCTCCTATCTCTGTGCCGTCGCCGGTCTCCCCTTTATTGTCGTCCGGGTTACCTTCTCCCTCGCCGGGATTTGACGGATTGGGGTTATCCGGATTCTCCGGCTGATCGGGATCGGTGGAGTCAGGTGGATTCGGCTTCTCAGGATCTTTTTCGTCGGGATTCTCCGGATCCTTTTTCTCCCGCAGCGTGTAGGAATAATCCGCAGTCTCCACCGCAAAGTCAACCTCATCGCTGAAAGTTTCATAACCATCCGCTGAAACAACAATCGTATGTACGCCATACTCTAATTCCAGCGGTTTGCTGATATCTATTTCCTTGCCGTCCACGGTGACTTTCGCTTCCGCAGGCGAAACCGTGAAGGTCACCTTCCCTGTCGGCAGCGGCGGCGTCCCCGTCGACCCGCCGCTGGGATTGCTATTGTCATTATTGCCGTTGTTACCGCTGTTGCCGCCGGAACTTTCCTTTTCCAACGCGGAGAAGGAGTAAGTCTCGTCTTTTCTTGTATTTTCCAGATAGATCGTGTAGGTCTTTGTCTTATAACCGCTCTTTTTCAGCGTGATCTCATGCCTGCCCACCGTCTTCGTGAATCTGACAGGGGAAAGCCCTACATAGTTGCCGTCCAGATAGACTTCCACACCTTTCGGCGAATCCACGTACACTTTATATTTATTGGATGTGCCAAGCGCATTTTCGCTGACGCTGAGCGTATTGTCGCTGACACTGTTCTTTTTCAGGTTATTTGCGCTGACGGAATCCATGGTATCCTGCCACGGAATCCGGTCGGGCGTTGTCGAGTTGCTGCTGACGGAGTCATTGCCGCTGTCATTTTTTCGGCTTTCCTCCAGCTTAAAGGAAATCGTGGCGTACTCCGAGCCTACCTGAATGTGTTTGGTCAGCGTATCGTAACCGTTCGCCTCCGCCTGTATCTGATGAATGCCGTACTTTAGTTCAACCGGCTTGCTGATATCCACAGGCTTGCCGTCCACGCTGACTGTCGCGCTCTCGGGTTCTACCGTAAATAGAATCTTTCCGACAGCGTCCTCCGCGACTTCCAGATCGCTCACATCGAGCACCACTTCCTTGCCTCGCTCAACCGTTATCTCCTTCACACAGCCCACGTTATTATTGGTAAGCACCACCTGATAAGTGCCCTCCGGCACTGTGAGAAGCATGTCCTCCGTAATCTGGCGGATCACGCTGTTGCCCACCTCAATCCAGCCGCCGAGGAGAGGCTGATCATTTTTCAGCCGCAGATACCCATGTCCCCGATCCACGTTTACACTGTAAATTTTATGATTGATGCCGGAGATCGTGACCACGTCCTGCGACACCACCTCGCCCGTCTCCACGCGGCGACCTTCCGACAAAACCACGACGCCTGCGGGCAGAGAATACTTTTGAGAGCCGATGCTTGCCGACCTGTTCGTGCCTGCCAAATCGTAATTGCGAACCTCATCAAACACCCATGCCTCCGGAGACCGCTGAATGCTGGCAAGTTTCTTTCTGCCCTTTAAGAAAGTGACATCCACCACATCTCCCGCTTTGATCTGGGAAATCGTCATAGGACCGTCGTGCTTATCCTTCACATAGGTTGTTCCGTCGTAATAAAGGGTATACTGTTTTCCCGTATCCATATTGATAAAGGACACCGCCTTGTTATCCGGATCTGTGGACAGCACGACCGCCGTGTCCGCAGAGTCATAACTGCCCACCGTGGAAAGCGTAAAGCCCGTATCCACCACATCCGGCTCGTTTTTATCCTGTGCCCTTCCTATGTTGCTTGCCTCCGAAGTACATCCTGTCAGGACAAGCGCCATCAGCATCAGCATTGTAACGGCACTGGAAATTCTTCTGTGCATCCTAATCATTTTTTACTCCATTTCTGCAATAAATGCTTTATTATGACATATAAGACGGGAACGCGCTCTTTAAAAAGAGCTGTTTTTCCCTCTCCTGCGCAAACAGTTTTTCTGTTTTTTCCATATTCCGCCCGGGAATCCACGCCTTGCCACTGTTATAATAAAAGTTCACGATCTTCCAAAACTTTTCCGGATAGGTAAACCGAAAATACAACTGCCTATAATCCCGTTCGCTTAAGGGTCTCACATCATTATACCTCGAAAGCAGCATATCACCAAGTGTCTGCGACCAGTTATTTTTTTCCAAGAGCTTGCGCATAAACAGATACAGATCCCGAACGGGATAATCCCTGACACATTTCTCAAAATTGACGAGCACGCTGCCCTCTTCGGTCTGTATGATATTATGATACTGGTAATCGCCGTGACACACTACGGAGAACGAAAGAGAATCCTCCTCATAGGCATAATAACTCAAATCCCCCGTAATTTGCAAGGCAATATCCATAAAATAATCATAATGTTTCATCAAATATATTTCAAAATCGGTCTTCTGGCTCTTTTCCCGCAAAAATTTCCGCACCTTTTTCAACTCGCGGTTATGTTTTTCGTACTCGTTTCCCACACGAAAAACAGGCTGCTCCTCAAGTATCTCGGAGCCGGAAAGATCACAGACGCCGTGAAGGCGCGCCAAAGTTTCCACCGCACGGCGGCATTCCTGCGGATTCCTGTGGTCGCACTCTCTGCCCTCACAGTAAGTCTTCACGATATACGCGGTTCTGTCCTGATCCCGGACGAGCAGTTCGTCCTCCTTCGTTCGCAGAATCGTCTCCGCCCGCACAGCGCCGCTCTCCCGGATATGGTTCAGCAGATATTCCTGAAAACTGACCTTTTCCGCAGGTCCGTTATATTCTTTCATAATGAGCAGACCCCGGTCCGAGTCACAGAGAATCGCCCCGCGTCCTTTCCATGTACGACGTACCTCTATGTCATAATGCTCTAATAAACTGACAGCTCTGTCATTCACAAAAATACCCCCCGCCTGACTCTGACTGTTACATCATATGACCGGCAAGGGGTTTTCATTACACTTCTTTATACAGTTTGAGAAGAATATCTTTTGTGTTGAGGGACGGGTCGTCGAGCACCCTCTCCAAGAGCGCGGACAGCGTTTTCCCGATCTGTCTGCCGGGCGGCATACCCTCCGCGATCAGATCGTTCCCCGAGATCGCCAAATCCTTCACCGTAACAGCATCCTTGCGCGCCAACACTTCCTTGTACAGCTTTTCTATGTAAGCGACTTTCGCCAGCTTCTCCTCCCGCATGTAATCGCTCTGGGCGGCGATATCCGCGCGACGCACCGTAAAGATCATGGAAAAAATGTCTTCGCCGATGCGGCTGACTGCCCGCCTTACCCCCGCTTCCGTGGGCGCGATATCGTAATCGTGGTACAAAACCAGCTTCGTCACCTTGTCGGTGGTATCGTTGTCAAACTTTAGCCGCCGCATCACCTTTCGGGTAATCTTTTCCCCCTCAAAGGGATGCTTTTTATTGTGGGTCGTCCCGTCCGGATCGATGATCAGCGTCTGGGGCTTGCCGATATCATGGAACAGCATGCCGAGGCGCAGCACCTTGTCCGGCTCTACGCCGAGCATGGAATGCAGAATGTGTTCCCCCACATCATAGCAGTGGTGCTTGTGTCTCTGGGGCGTCTCCATACAGAGGTCGAACTCCGGCAGAATCTGAGCCGTGATGCCAAGCTCGTAGGCGGTTCGCAGATAATCGGGATGAGGGGAGGTCACCAGCTTTATCAGCTCCACCTGTATCCGCTCCGCGCTGATTTTTTGCAGATTTGGTGCCAGCGCCTTCACCGCCTCTCCAGTCGCCTCGTCGATCCGATAGCCCAGCTGGGCAGAAAAGCGCACCGCCCGCAGCATACGCAGCGCGTCCTCGTCGAACCGCTCTCTGGCATCCCCCACACAGCGGATTACCTTGTCCTCGATATCCGTTAACCCGCCGTAGAGATCCACCAGACCGCTCTTGTCATTGTAAGCCATGGCGTTGATCGTAAAATCCCGCCGCCGCAAATCTTCTTTTAAATTGGCAGTAAAAGTCACTTCCGTCGGATGCCTGCCGTCCTCATACACACCGTCGATCCGGTAGGTCGTCACCTCAAAGCCCTCTCCCCCCAGTAGGACCGTAACCGTGCCATGCTTGATCCCCGTGTCCACGGTTCTCGGGAAAAGACGTTTCGTTTCCTCCGGCTTTGCCGAGGTGGTGATATCCCAGTCGTCCGGCTCTCTGCCAAGTATGGAGTCCCGGACGCAGCCGCCCACCGCGTACGCCTCATATCCCGCTTCTTCCAGCGTATTTATGATGTTATGCACTTTCTCGGGCAGCTGTATCCGCATAAAAACTCCTTAAACTTCCGAGCCGTCTATCCGATGCCCGGTCCTTTAAAAATCTGATTCACATCTTCGAGATGGAGATCCGGCTCCTCGTCCTCCGTAAGGGAGCTCACCAGACTGTCCATCTCCTTTTTGGACATCACGCCCCGGCTTCTCTCCACAAACTCTTTCTTCTCATCGTCGGTCATATCCACAAATCGATCCATCGCCGCGCGGTTCGTCGCAAAGGCGAGCCCAAGACCGACAGGTAACGTATTATAATCCATTTTTTCCACCCTTTCCTGCATCTGATTTTCAGTTATCAGTTATAAATAAGATTTCCGTCTTATTCTTTACCTGTCCGAACAATTTCATTCAGAATCATTCTGAGATAAATTGTCATAAAATCAGTATGCACGCCGGGGTGGCATGTGATACAAAGCAGGCGCGTATTTATGAATGTCCGCGACGCATTACGCAGACATTCCCCGCATCAGTTTAATGTTGCAATGCCCCGCAGTCTAATATCCTCGCAGGACGCGCCCACCAAAATTTCATAGTCGCCCGCATCCGCGATAAATTTGTGTAACTGCGCGTCAAAATACATAAAATCTTCCTGTTTCAAAGTCAGGGAAACCTTTTTCGAGCGTCCCGCGCCGAGTTCCACCTTGGTAAAAGCTTTCAACTCCTTATCGGGACTGTCGACCTGCGCCGCGATCGGCGCGATATAAATCTGCGCCGTCTCCGCTCCCGCCCGCTTTCCGACGTTTTTGACCGTAAAAGTCAATTTCACGTCCTTTCCTTTCTCCGCCTTCAAGGTCAGACCGCTGTACTCGAAATTCGTGTAAGACAGACCGTACCCGAAACAGAACGCCGGTTTGATCCGCTGCCTGTCATAATAGCGGTAGCCGCAGTACAGCCCTTCCTCCAGTGTAATTTTGCCCCACTTGCCGAACTGTCCGCTCTTTGCGGTCACGCAGTCCTCATATTTTGCAGGGAATGTTTCCGCCAGTCTTCCGGACGGGTTCACCTCACCGAAAATAATCTTCGCAAACGCATTTCCCGTCTCCATACCTGCGTAATAGCTCCACAAAATCGTCTGCGCCTGTTCTCTCCATGGCATCTCCACGGGAGAGCCGCCCACAAAGGTCAGTATCGTATCTTTTCTCACTTTTAAAAGCTCGTCAATCAACAGATCCTGCTCGTAGGGCAGCTTCATGTCAGGTCTGTCAGAGCCTTCACAGTCATAGTCGTGATTTAAACCTCCCACAAAAATCACCGCGTCGGCGTCCTTTGCCAGCGCAAGCGCCTGCTCAAAGAGCGCATGATTCTTTTCATGGATTTCAATCTTATCCCGCTCTATCTGGGCAAGCCTTTCCTCCTCGCCCTTCCTGTGGGCATCCGCCTCGCCCGCCTCGTCTCTCGGCGGCTGTCCCACCGTGGTATTTTTCAGATCGTCCAGACTCGCCGCCTGCCAGTTCACCTCAAAAGCTTTTGTCTTCACGGGCACATAGTAGCCCGGCGCATACACGACCTGCGTATTTCCGCCCAGATACATCTTAAGCCCCGCCAGAGGGCAGATTTCATAGAGCGCCTTGATCTCCGCGCTGCCGCCGCCGTTTGAGTGCAGCGTCGCCGCATTCACGCCGATCACCGCCAGCTTTTTGATCTTCTTCGCGTCCAGCGGAAGAGTATGGTTCTCGTTCTTCAATAAAATCATGGATTCCTCCGCCGCACGGAGAACCGCCTCCCGGTGTTCCGGCGCATTGTATACACCCGCTTTGCGGGAATCCTTCTTCGGTCCGATCATCTTCAGACGGTACATCATCCGAAGGAGATTTCTCACCTTGGCATCCACCGCGTCCTCGGAAACTTCGCCCTTCTCAACCAGTTCCTTTAAGGGATTTGCCAGTTTATAGTCGTCAAAATCCGGGAAGATCGACATTTCCAGATCCATAGAACACGCCGCCGCCTCTTTCGTCTTATGCACGCCGCCCCAGTCGCTGATCACCGCGCCGTCAAAGCCCCACTCTTTCCGCAGAATCTCGTCCAACAGCTTTTTGTTCTCACAGCAGTGCGTCCCGTTGATTTTATTGTACGCGCCCATGATAGAGTAAGAGCCCGCTTCCTGTACCGCCGCCTTGAATGCGGGCAGATACAGTTCATAGAGCGTCCGCTCATCAATTTCCTCGTCCACCATCAGACGGTCCGTCTCCTGCACGTTTGCCGCAAAATGCTTCACGCACGCCGCCACGTCGTTTTCCTGCACGCCCTTTATAAAAGGCACTGCAAATGCCTTCGTGAGAGCCGGATCCTCGCTCATGTACTCAAAGTTTCTGCCACAGAGGGGATCTCTCTTGATATTAATGCCCGGTGCCAGAATCACATCCTTGCCTCGCGCCCTCGCCTCCGCGCCGAGTACATGTCCCATTTCATGTGCCAGATCCGGATTCCACGAAGAAGCGACCGCGCTGTTGCTGGGGAGATAGGACACCATGTCGTCCTGATTGCCCGCCGGAATCCACCTGTCATCCATAAACTCCGCGCGCACGCCCATAGGTCCGTCGGATGTCTCGATCGCGGGAATCCCCAGCCGATCCACCGCGCCGGAACGGAACAGGGACGCGCCGTGAATCATGGCGATCTTTTCATCAAGAGTCAGTTTTTTCACCAGCCTGTCAATTTCCTTCTCTCGTTTTTTCTCATTCTTTTTGTCATCTTTCTTCAACATATCGTGGTAACCTCCTGTTTTCCTTTCCAACTTTCAACAATGCTGCGATACAAGTTGTCCCGCCTGTGCAAAAATGGCGGCATATCCATATGGACATACCGCCTGTTCGCTCAAATTCCATATTAAGGTAAGTATAACGGGAAACTTCCTCAGATACAATTCCCTTTTTATACTTTATTTGAGGTAATTTTTATACTAATCCCGCTCCGGAATCCACACCCGCATCTGGTTCAGCCCACGATTACCCCACGTATAATAGGGCACCAACGTGATTTGACAAGGATGCGCCTCCTGTCTTTCAAAGCTGTAAAGTTCCTCGTTCACCGTCTCCCGGTACCCTTCCGCAAACAGCTTCTGAATGCCGAACAGTTCATCCGGCAGGTACTCACCCACCGTCACCTTCCCGTCCTTTTTCAGGCTTAAGGAAAGGATATCGTTCTCATTATCCACGCCCTCCGCGCAGTAAATGAGCGGTCCTCTCTGCAGGGCGGTCTTTCCCGTGTTTTCGGAGACGCGGTTACTGGTATACACACGCCTTACCGTCAGATCAAGCTCCACCGTAATGACGTCATCCGCCGAATATTCTCCTCTCAGGTACGCGTACCCGTCCAGAATCTCGCAATTCGTCTCTTCCCCGTTCAGCAGAATCTTTGTCTGTCTGCTCCACGCGGGAATGCGGATCGCCAGAGGCACTTCCATGCTGTTTTTCCCCTCCTGCGGTGCAAAGCGATATTCCAGCTTATTGTCGTAGGGATAATTTGTCTTAAGAGTCACCTTGCCGCCGAAATATTTTTCCAGATCCAGTGTGCCCGCGATAAACAGGTTAGAGAACAACGTGCCCGGTATCACATGCCACGCATACTCCGCCACAGAGCCCAAAAGCCTTGCCACATTGGGCGGGCAGCAGGCACAGGCAAACCACTTGGGTCTGACGGGCAGCGCGTGCTTGTGGGTCTGCGCCTCCCCGGAAATACCCGGCAGTACCTCCAGCGGATTCACATAGAAGAATTTCGTGCCGTCAAGCTGCATACCCGCCAATACACAGTTGTAGAGCGCCCGCTCCATCACGTCGGCGTACTTGCCGTTATGCTCCAGATATAACATTTTGTTGGAGAAGAAGATCAGCCCGATCGCCGCGCATGTCTCCGCATAAGCCGTATCGTTTGGCAGATGGTCGTCCTTCGTGAACGCTTCCCCCTCATAGGCGGAACCGATCGCTCCCGTCACATACATTCTGTGCTGTGTGATATTGTTCCAAAGCGTTTTGCAGGCTTCCGCAAGCTCCCTGTCGCCCGTCTCCATCGCCGCGTCCGCCATGCCTGTGTAAAGATATACCGCCCGGACGGCATGTCCCACCGCCTTGTCCTGCTGCCGCACCGGCGCATAATTCTGCGCGTACTCCAAGTCCTCGGGATGATTGCCCCAGACACGCCAAGGGTTCTTTTTCATTTCCTTCTTATAATAATCCGGGTCAACGCCGCGCACATTGATGAAGTGCATCGCCAGCTCCTTATATCTCTCCTCCTTGGTGCTGCGGTACAGCCGCATCAGCGCAAGCTCAATCTCCGGGTGTCCGGGATATCCTTCCGCTCCCTCCTCAATAAAATGACGGTAAATGTGATCCGCCATGTCACACATGATCTCCAAAAGCTTTGATTTACCCGTACACTCGGCGTATGCCACCGCCGCCTCAATCATGTGCCCCGCACAGTAGAGTTCGTGCGCTTCGTGCAGGTTTGTCCACCGCTTGTCCGGCTCCTTCACCGTAAAGTAGGTGTTGAGATAGCCGTCCTTCTGCTGCGCCTCCCCGATTAGTTCGATAATTTCATCGCACCGCTTCTCCAGCTCCTCATCGGGATTCTGCGCCAGAGAGTACGCCGCGCCTTCCAGCCATTTCGCCACGTCGCTGTCCTGAAATACCATGCCGTAAAACTCACCGTCACAGCTGCCGGTTTTCAGCTTTTTCGCCGCCATGCGGAAATTTTCGATACAATGGCTCTTCTCCGCCCCCTCAATCTGGTCGTTTAACGCCCGCTCCTGATAAGGCAGCACCACATCCTTTACCAGCTTCTCGTATCTGCCGAAAAAACCTTCCCCCACCGTAAAATCCCTGACTAACTTTAAATCGCCCATCGCTTTACCCTCCATATTATCGTCCGTCTCCCAGAACGCGGGCATTCTGCCCTCTTTCTCTACCATTTACTAATATGTATTATATTCTGAAAATATCTGATATAAAATGGATTATATTCACCTATATTTGTATTATTTTCCGATTTTACACATATGCCCCGAAAGCATCCTATTTTCCGATTCTATATTCGGAAGGCGTGCAGCCGTAGACCTCCTTGAAAGACTTGGCGAAATAGCTCATCTCCTGAAAACCGCAGCTCTCCGCAATCGCCGATACCTTATCTGTGGTAAGCTGCAGCTTCAGCGCCGCCTGCTGGAGACGGTAAGATTTCAGGTAAGCAATGGGCGTCGTATTGATCGTCGCATGAAAACACCGAATGCACTCGCTGGCGCTGATCGCACAGGCGGAGGCGATATCCTCTATCGTAAGCTCCCTGTCGTAATTTGCCTGAATAAAAGTCAGCATTTCCTTGATTCTCGCATTGTCACGCTGTTCTTTTCCAAAGGATTTCTTATTGACAGCCGGCTGGTTTTCCGAAAGTGCCGCCACAATCGAGGATAATTCATTCCGAACTTGTATTTCATAGCCGAAAGGCTCTTTCTCCGCCGCCCTCCAAAGAGACGCCAGACAATCCAGAATCTGTTTCTGCCACGGTGCATCCGGCGTCAGATAAAACCCGGGGCAGGTCTGGTTTTCTATCAGCGGTTTCAGATATTTCTGCCAGATCACGTTGTCCGTGCTGCCGCTGACTGCCCGCGGATGGAACACGACGGAATGAATCTCACAGGATTCGTCTCCAGATAAGGCTGCGGCGTGCAAAATATTGCTGTTGATAAAAAATCCCTCCCCGGCACAGAGCACACAAGATGCAGACCCTGTCTCCACGACAGCGGACCCGCTCGCAATCAGACCCAGTTCCAGCTCATTGTGCCAATGCCATGCAATTTCATCCCGTGGCAGCAGGTCCAGATAACATGCCACCGGAAACAGCCGCGTTCCGTGCTCCCGAAGTTCCTCCCTCTGCGTATTTGTCTGCACGCTGCACGGTAATATCATATTTCTTCTCCTTTTCGCTGTATATGCTGTCAACTGTACATGATTTCTCTCAGCAGACTGCATTTTATACATGAAACCTTACTAAAATCATGTTTGGAAATATAATCATATATAATGCGGATTTATTCCTAACATTATCACTTTTTATGATGATATAATCATATCACAAGGTAACACAAAAGAAAAGGGCAGACGAAACCAAAATCCATATAACATGTATAGGTAATTGTTAAATGTTTTTCTCTTTAGCTGTGGATAACTTTCTGCTATATA
>ERZ779637.120-NODE-120-length-56939-cov-11.202183_pt1 | contig 56939 bp, 46 predicted proteins | sample MGYA00514196_ERZ779637 | MGnify/ENA primary metagenome ERZ779637 (study PRJEB29562, sample SAMEA4376700) | mouse gut metagenome | isolation source: Cecum | study: EMG produced TPA metagenomics assembly of the A DSS colitis mouse model was used to assess the...
TGATGGAGGATATCGAGTCAGGGAAAGACGGCATTTCCTTTGTTCTTGTTTTTAAGTTATCCAGATTTGGCAGAAATGCGGCGGACGTACTTTCTACATTACAGGTTATGCAGGATTTCGGGGTAAATCTGATTTGCGTGGAGGATGGTATTGATTCTTCCAAGGATGCAGGGAAACTGATGATTTCCGTACTGTCAGCAGTTGCAGAGATTGAACGGGAGAATATTCGTGTGCAGACAATGGAAGGGCGTATTCAGAAAGCCCGTGAGGGAAAATGGAACGGTGGATTTGCGCCATATGGTTATCAACTGGTAGAGGGCAAACTTCAGATTAACGAAGAAGAAGCAAAAGCTATCAGCATAATCTTTGAACAGTATGTGAAAACAGACATTGGCGCTAACGGTGTGGCAAAATATCTTGAAAACCACGGCATCCATAAAATACAGCGGCAGAATGGGAAAAATCCTCTTTTTGATGCGCACTTGGTTCGCCTTATTCTGAAAAATCCGGTATATTGCGGGAAAATCGCTTATGGACGCAGAAAGACAGAAAAGGTTCACGGAACACGGAATGAGTATCATCTTGTAGAGCAGGATAATTATATTCTGGTGGACGGACAGCATGATGCGATTATTGAGGAAGATGTTTGGCAGGCGGCACAGGTAAAACTTATTTCACATGCAAAGAAATATGAACATGTAAATAGAGGGAAGGACACCAAAACACACCTTCTTTCCGGTATTGTAAAATGTCCGGTCTGCGGAGCAGGCATGTATGGAAATAAGAGTATCAAGCACAAAAAGGACGGAACGAAATACAAGGATTTTTATTACTATGGCTGTAAGCATCGAACCATGACGCGTGGACATAAGTGTGATTATAAAAAGCAGATACGGGAGGAACTATTGGACGATGCGGTGGCGGAAGTCATTGTAAAATTAGTTGGCAATCCTAAGTTTGCGGCAATGATGCAGGAAAAGATCAACTGCAAAGTGGATACTGTCACAATAGACGGAGAACTTGCAGATTTTGAAAAGCAGTTGCGGCAATATTATGCAGTCAAGCTAAAACTGGCGGAGGAAATTGATTCCCTTGATCCGGATGACAGACATTATATCAAACGAAAAGCAGACCTTGATGACCGCCTTTATCGAATGTATGATAAGATAGAAAATGTGGAAACACAACTTATTGAAACGAGGGCAAAGAAGCAGGCAATTGAAGCTGAGAAGCTAACGGGAGATAATATCTATAAAGTGTTGATTTATTTTGAAAAACTGTATGCTGTGATGAATGAGATAGAACGGCGGCAGTTTATGGAGGCGTTAATTTCTGAGATACAGATTTATGAGGACAGAAAGCCCAATGGACAGTGGCTGAAGTCTATTAAATTCAGACTTCCGATTATTGAGGAAGATATGAATTTGAGTTTGGAAGATAATAAACACGTGGAGACTGTGTGCCTCTTGAGCAACCGAAAACCTGATACGAAGGTCAGATCGATGTGAATCTGGAAGACTATTACCGTATCAAGGACGCAAAGCAGAATCAGAACCGAAAATAGAACACCGAACAAAAAGCGAAAGCTGCTGATGTGTAAAAGCATTGGCAGCTTATTTATTTCGCCGAAGGGAGATCCTGATGGAAGGTATACATGCCCGATTGTACTGAAAAGATTTGGACTTGTCTGCGATGACCATTTAACAAATGCCGCAAAAATACTTTTTGGCAATACCCGTCCTGTCACGCTGAAAGCCGGGATATTCGCGACGGATGAGAAACTGACATTTCTTGACATGAAAGAGTTTGAAGATATTACAGTCCCGGAGAATATGCAGCGGATAAGATTTCCAAAACCGTAAGAACAGTGCAAAGAGCATTGGATTAATTGAGAGATAAAGGTGACGCATTTCTGCTAGCGGTAATGCAGAATACAAGAAAATACTACTGGACAGGAGGATCACTGCCAAGGTCGGCACAGTGTATGATTTTTGATCAGAACGACATCGTGAAAGGAAGCGGCTATATCACAAGCCAGTGCTGCGGCTCCACGGAGATTGAACTTGGAACCGTGTATGCGGCAGAAATGGGGATTTCCCTCTTCGGTGACATTGACCGGTATACGCTGGTGGATGCGGCTGTGACGCTAGCCTATCACCTGCAGCTGGCGGACACGGCGGTATTTTCATGCGATTACAAATTTGCTGAATCCTGCATAAAAACGCTTGGATTATCACGTCAAAATTTTCGTCTACCTATTGACATGGTAGGTTTTTGTATGATATATTAATACCAACCTGCAAAGTAGGTAGGACGACGAAAGGAGACTACAGATATGAAACAGCGTACCAATATCGTTACTTCTATGATGATGGAGATGTGCATGTGGACTTGTCGCATGTGAAAGTCTTGCTGCGCTCGCCTTTCCGATGTACTTTCCGTTTCAAGAGTAAACCCTTGTGCCGCTTGACCTTTGGCGGAATAACAATCGCTTACAACCGGGAGATTTCGTCGGAGTCTCTCGGTATATTTTTTGTAAGGCAGGTAATCACCTATGGAAAATTATATTGAAAAACTCGTCAGAGAGAATTTCCGTTTCGGGCGAATGTGCCCTTGTAATCGTCATTTATAAATCTGATAACAAATACATTCAATAACGAAAGGAAGTCACGACTATGTCTAATTACAAATTTGAAACTTTACAGCTTCATGTAGGTCAGGAAAATCCCGATCCTGCAACCGATGCCCGTGCGGTACCGATTTACGCAACCACTTCTTATGTGTTCCATAACTGTGAACACGCCGCCGCACGCTTCGGTCTTGCTGATGCAGGTAACATATACGGCAGACTTACTAACTCTACACAGGACGTTCTCGAACAGCGTGTGGCAGCACTTGAAGGTGGCGTTGCAGCCTTGGCTCTTGCCTCTGGTGCAGCGGCTATCACCTACACTCTCGAGGCACTTGGGCAGAACGGTGGTCACTTTGTTGCACAAAAGACGATCTATGGTGGTAGTTATAATCTGCTGGCACATACGCTTCCAAACTTTGGTATTACAGCAAGTTTTGTAAACATCCACGATCTTGAAGAAGTCGAAGCGGCTATTCAAGATAATACAAGAGCCATCTATATCGAAACACTTGGCAATCCCAACAGCGATATTCCCGATATCGATGCGCTTGCCGAACTTGCACATAAGCATGGTATTCCACTTGTGGTTGATAATACTTTCGGTACACCGTATCTCATCCGTCCGATTGAGCATGGTGCAGATATTGTAGTTCATTCTGCGACAAAGTTTCTCGGCGGACATGGTACAACGCTCGGCGGTATCATTGTAGACTCCGGTAAATTCGATTGGTCGGCAAGCGGCAAATATCCTGCTATTACAGAACCCAACCCGAGCTACCACGGTGTATCCTTCGTAAAGGCAGTCGGTGCGGCGGCATTTGTCACCTATATCCGTGCGGTATTGCTTCGTGATACGGGTGCTACTATCTCTCCATTTGCGGCATTTCTGCTTTTGCAGGGCATTGAAACTTTGTCGCTTCGCTTAGAACGCCATGCAGAGAACACGAAAAAGGTTGTGGATTTTCTTGCAGATCATCCGCAGGTGGAAAAGGTCAATCACCCGTCATTGTCCGATCACCCTGACAATGAACTGTATAAGAAATATTTCCCGAACGGTGGCGGTTCCATCTTTACCTTTGAGATCAAAGGCAGCGTCAAGGAAGTACACAAATTCATTGACAGCCTTAGAATATTCTCGCTGCTTGCCAATGTTGCCGATGTAAAGAGCCTTGTTATCCATCCTGCAACGACAACTCACAGCCAGCTTTCCGCAGAAGAACTTGAGGACCAGGGAATTAAGCCGAACACAATTCGTCTTTCCATTGGCACGGAACATATTGATGACATCATTGCCGACCTGCAAAACGGCTTTGATGCAGTGAAATAGTTTGGAGGTTACGATTATGTCTAACATATATACATCTGCCGACCAACTCATCGGCAAAACACCGCTCTTGGAACTTACTCGCATCGAAAAGAAATTCGATCTGAAACCATGTCTGTAGAACGCTGTTTGCAAACCATGCGTTACAAGAGTTTGCTGCAGGTGGTTCCAGAGAAGTGATTGAATGTGACGTCGATATGCTTGGTTTAACATTGGATGATTTGATTTCTGAAACGATCCTTGCCATGCGAGCATCCGATGATGTTGATTAAGGAGAAAGATCATGCAGATATATTTAGATAATGCCGCAACAACTAAGATGAGTAAAACGGCAATCAGCGTTATGCTACCGTATATGGATGCCATTTACGGCAATCCTTCCAGTCTGCACTCTGCCGGACAAGCCGCAGCCGAAGCGTTGGCAGATGCGAGAGAACGGATCGCAAAGTGTCTTGGCTGTACTGCGAATGAAATTACATTTACTTCCGGTGGCAGTGAGGCGGATAATCAGGCAATCCTTTCTGCCGCCAAAATCGGTGCGAGAAAAGGCAAGAAACACATTGTTTCTACCGCATTCGAGCATCACGCAGTTTTGCATACCTTGGAGAAATTGAAAAATGAAGGATTTGAAATAACGCTTCTTGATGTTCACGAAAACGGTCTTATCCTGTCCGAACAGGTGGAGCAAGCCATTCGTGAAGACACTTGCCTTGTTACTGTGATGTATGTCAACAATGAAATCGGCACGATTCAGCCGATAAAGGAAATCGGCGAAATTTGCCGAGCAAAAGGCGTAATATTCCATACTGATGCGGTTCAGGCGGCAGGACATCTGCACATCAATGTACAGGAGCAGAATATTGATATGCTGTCGCTTTCGGCGCACAAATTTCACGGTCCGAAAGGTATCGGGGCTTTGTATGTGAGAAAAGGGATTCCACTGACAAGCTTGATTGAAGGCGGCGCTCAGGAACGTGGAAAGCGTGCGGGTACGGAAAATATCCCTGCAATTATGGGAATGGCGGCGGCTTTGGAAGAAGCGTGCGATCATATTGACGAAAATGCCGTAAAAATTGCTGCGTTGAGAGATAAACTGATTATGGGATTGGTGGAAATACCGCATTCTGTACTTAACGGCGATGGTTCGCAACGGCTTCCGGGCAATGTGAATTTCTGCTTTGAGGGTATTGAGGGAGAATCGTTGCTGTTGCTCCTTGATGATAAAGGCATCTGTGCCTCCTCCGGCTCTGCCTGTACTTCGGGTTCGCTCAATCCGAGCCACGTTCTGCTTGCCATCGGCAGAGTTCACGATATTGCTCATGGTTCGCTCCGCCTGTCTTTGTCGGAAGAAAATACCGAGGAAGAAATTGAATATACCATTAAATCAGTCAAAGAGGTTGTCGGCTATTTGCGGAACATATCACCCATATGGCGTGACCTTGTAAACGGAAAGAAAGATTTTATCATAAAGTGAGGTGGTTAATATGGCTTTATACAGTGAAAAAGTAATGGATCATTTCCGCAATCCTCGTAACGTCGGTGTGATTGAAAATGCGGACGGTATCGGTGAAGTCGGCAATGCCAAATGTGGAGATATTATGAAAATATATCTCAAGATTGAGAATGACAGTATCGTTGATGCAAAATTTGAAACCTTCGGCTGTGGTTCTGCAATCGCCTCCAGTTCGATGGCAACCGAACTTATTAAAGGAAAGCCTGTATCGGAAGCACTTGCCCTCACCAACAAGGCAGTTGTTGAAGCACTTGACGGTCTGCCGGCACATAAGATACATTGTTCCGTTCTGGCGGAGGAAGCGATTAAAAAAGCGTTGCAGGATTATTATGAAAAGAACAGTATCGTCTACGATAAAAGTCATAATGTGTGACCAGGGATATTTACAGTTGGATAAGCGGAAATGCACTTAAAGATGAGTTTCGTTGTAAGGCAAAGGTACGTTATCTTTAAGCTGAACAATAAAATAAGCGTATCGCTTGATTTACCTACCGTTATTGTAGTATAATTAAACAAAAGTGAGGTGACCATAATGTTGATTTCTACAAGAGGGCGATATGCGCTTCGAGTTTTAACGGATCTTGCGGAGCATACAGACGGTGGCTATGTTCCAATGAAAGACATTGCTGAAAGACAAGGAATATCCTTAAAGTATTTGGAAAGGATTATCCCCGTACTATCCAAAAACAGGATCATCGAAGGATTGCAGGGGAAAGGCGGCGGATACCGACTTGTAAAATTGCCCGAAGAATGTAAAATCGGAGATATTCTTCGACTGACAGAAGGAGATCTTGCTCCGGTTGCCTGTCTTGAGTGTGGAGCAAAGCCTTGCGAAAGAGTATCTGAATGCCGCACCTATCCTCTTTGGGTTGAATTTTACAGGCACGTAAATGAGTTTTTTGACGGCAAAACACTTGCGGATATTGTAAAAAAAGATATGTCCGATCATTATTCGATTTAGACACAAGAAACAGCTGCAATGTGATGTTTTATCATTTTAGTTGACACCTTGTACGCAAGGATTTGATGTATGATCAAAGAGGATTAAGAGGCAATGAAAACGGTAAAAATAACGGACATACGACATGGAATATAAAATCCAGACTGTAAAATCAGCGAAAGAACTTTTTGGATGGATTTCATCACAACAGAATATTTCACGAACCAGCGAAGCTGATATACCAAAGAGTGTATCAGCTTCGATTTTTATGAGCTGAATTGCATTAAAGCTTTTTGGAGGAAAGTGATTACGTTCGGTTCTTTAAGCAGGTGCAGAACAAGATGCACTGGGCAGCGTATGCGTTGGAACTATTGCATAGGAGAACAAGCTTAGTTTTTTCATCCTTTTTCATATTTTTATTATTTTCTTACGGAACCTGACAGTTATAATATAAGGGGAGGTTTACCATGAAAATTATCAGTTTTGACAGAAAAAGTATAAAAAATAAGTTAGCAACTGCATTTGTGATTACTTCCATAGTCCCGATTTTGTTGGTAAATATTATCTATTATTACAATACATCGAAACTTGTGCAGCAGAATGTGGAGAGCATGACAAAAGCAAATCTTGAGCAGACAAAAGTGAGCCTTGATGTGTGGCTGGAGTCTTATGAGGACATTTTGTTTCAGGTTTATACGGATGACTATATTGTAGAATTGGTTGACAAGATCAATGACGGTGAGGATGTCGCTAATAACAGGAAATTGCTCAGAAAAACGCTGAGGGGATTATTTTATACAAAAGATTATGTGAAATCAATTGCGATCATTACTGAAAGCGGAGAACTTGCATTTTATGACCAGCTGACGGCGTCAACTACGCAGACATCGTGGCTGGACAGTATCGCTTTATCTCAGACGGAATTATATAAAGAGATTAGCAGTGACAATAAAACACATCTTTTTCCTACCGGAGAAAAGGTGATTTTCGGAAGCAACTCCTGCTATTTGTTTCATATAGGGCATCGAATCATTGATTATCGGGATGTGCAGAAAAATTGCGGGATTGTTATAGTAAGTATTGATGTAGAGCTTTTGGAGGAAGTTTGTGGGGCGCCTACTGAAAATGGATTAAATTTCATAGTGGATGGCAGTGGATATCTTGTATCCTGCTCAAATTCAAATAAAGTTGGAAAAAATGTTGCTGCTGAATGCGTAAATAAGGAAGAAAAAACAATTGCTTATCAGCAGATTGCAAGAGAGACAGGTTTTTTTGCGAACAGAGAATTATCTATTTATTCGGTGTATGATGAAAAAACAGGATGGGAAATCATTCGTGCGACGGATCAGGATGAGCTTGTTCAGGGACTTCATGTCCAGCAAAAGATGCTGGGGTTTATCATACTTCTTTCGCTTCTGGCGGTTTTGCTCATTATGATCAGCCAAGTGACACGAATGACAGGTTCTATAAAAAGAGTAGTGGAAACGATGAGGAAAGCTGGAAAAGGTGACTTGACGGTGCATGTGGCATCTGATGAGAGAAGACCTACAGAGATAGAGATCATTGCGGAAGAATTTAATTCTATGATGGACAAATTAAAGAAGTCGATCGAGAAGCAGAAAAATGCAGAGATCACAGCGTTGGAAGCGCAGATCAATCCGCATTTTCTTTATAATACACTGGACACGATCAATTGGGTCGCCATTGACAAGGACGAATATGAGATCAGCAATATGATCGCAACGCTCGCCCGGATATTGCGATATGGAATTTCTGACAGTAATGGGATTGTCAAAATAAGAGATGAAATTGATTGGTTAAAGCAGTACATTTTTCTTCAGCAGACCAAATTGAAAAATACTTTTGAATGTTATATAGATGTGGAACCGGAACTTATGGATCTGCCAATCCATAAACTGCTTTTACAGCCATTCATTGAGAATGCGATTCTGCATGGGTTTGAAGGAATAGACAGGGCACACCGTTTACAAATGTGTATGAAGAGAGAGGCTGATTTTCTTAAAATAGAAATAGCGGATAATGGCTGCGGAATTTCTCCTGAAAAAGTACAGGAGATAAATGACGGGATATTTAAGAAAAGTGATGATAAAAACCATATCGGTATGGAAAATGCGATCACAAGGCTACATATTTATTATGGGGAAAGTGTAAGGATCGTAATAGAGAGTGAACCGGGAAGTGGAACGACGGTGAGGATATGGATTCCGATATCAGGAGGTGAGAACATTCATGAAGGCAGTAGTGATTGAAGATGAGATATTGATCAGAGAGGGACTATGTAAATTGATGAAAAAGATGTTTCCTGAAATTGTGATCACAAGTACTGCGGGTAATGGGCAGGAAGGTCTTCTCTGTATAGAAAGAGATAAGCCGGATATGATCATTACCGATATCAGGATGCCTGTTATGGATGGCCTGGAAATGATCACAAAAATGCAGAGAGCAGGTCTATTCCCAAAAATAATTGTTCTGACCGCTTATTCGGAATTTACCTACGCACAGCAGGCGGTTAAGCTAGGGGTAAATGATTATATCATTAAACCTGTGGTGGTTCAGGAATTTGTTCGGACGATTCGGAAGATACAGAATTTATATGAGCAGGAGCAAAAAAGGACGCCGGACACAATGGGAAGTTTGGAGAATATCGTATCCAGTGTTTTATATGGAACTTCTGTATTGGATGAAGAAATGGAAAGCTTTCTGGATAAGAAATATGGAATTGTAAAAGAGATTCCGTTGATAGAGCTGCTTGTTTATTTGGGAGAGAACTTTGAGACTGAGCGGGAAAGAAAAAGGAATGAAATGTGTCAGATATTAAAGCAGAAAGAAGTAAAGTACTGTTTAGTAGACATGGAGTATGATAAAGCAATTCTGGCGCTGGTCTATGGTTATTCGGCAAGGCAGGACATAGAGCGCTGGTATCAAAATCAGATTTTATTTCAGAATAGGGGGAACCGGAGCCAGGAAGTTAGTTATGGAATGATAGAAGTATCGGGAGCAGGTGGAATCAGAGAAGGATTTCAGACACTCCTTCCCTATATGGACTGGAATATTGTTTTAGGTGCGGATATTTTAATATCTTATCCTCATATAACGGATATCCAGACAGAGGTCTGTATTTACCCGGTAGAATTGGAAAATCAGATCAAGGTAGCAATCTGCATGGGAGAAAATGAGAAAGTCAGAGAAATTATCAGGAAGTTTCATACGTATTTCTTAAACGGACATGTTTATTCACCGAAAGAGATAAAAGAATCTTGCGTGCGTTTTGGGTGGTCTGTTTTAAATATCGCAAAAGAAGTCGGCTGTATTGATTATAAAGGCATCGATCAAAGAAAGCTATTGGATTCTATTATGAATGCAAAGACAGAAAATGAATTGGAGAAGACCTTTGAGGAAGTACTTTGCTGCATGAATGTCCCGGATAAGGAGACAGGGGCAGTAAGCCTTGCTGTGAAAAAGGCACAGAGTATGATCCATGAGTTTTATGCGGATGGAATTACATTAAATGAGATTGCAGACAGATTAAATTTAACGCAGGAGTATCTTGGCACGCAATTCCATAAAGAGTTAGGTGAAAATTTTAGTACTTATATCCGTAATTACCGACTGGCAAAAGCAAAAGAGATGTTGATAGGAACACAGTTGAAGCAATATGAAATATCGGAAAAAGTGGGATACGCAGATGCGAAGTATTTCGCCAGAGTATTTAAAGAATGCATAGGAATGTCGCCTGCTGAGTACAGGAAATCTAATCGATAGATCGATGTGACGGATCAGTACGGTTAGCTTAGATTATTTATCCTTTTTCACTTTTTTACCGTTTTGGGAAGGAATAAAAAGCAGTATGATGGATTCATCAAGAAGAACACTAACTATGAAAAAGGATTTAAAGGAGGAGAGGAATGAAAAGGAAAAAAATAACCGCATTATTTGCAGCTTTAGCGATGACTGCAAGTTTGATCACAGGATGTGGAGCATCAGGAAGTACTGAAGATTCTGCAGCAGCTGATACAGGAACAACAGAAAGCGAAACAGCAGAGGAAGAAGCAGCAGTGGATGAAGGCGTGGCAGAGGAGTCGGCATCGGAAACAGAGTCAGCCGGTGCAGCAGAGGCAGTAACAATCTGGTATTATTGGGAGACGGAAGGACATCAGGTTGCATTGGATCAAGTCATTCAGGAGTATAATGCATCACAAAGCAATTATGAAGTTACGGCTAAATATGTGCCCTTTGCAGATTTTAAGAAGCAATTATCCATTGGGGCATCGGCCGATGAACTGCCGGATATTGCCATTCTGGATTCCCCGGACCACGCATCTTATGTGGAGATGGGAATTTTCGAGGATATAACCGGAAAATTTGATGTTGGAAATTATTATGAAGGAACCGTAAACTCCTGTACAGTAGACGGTAAACTGTATGGTGTGCCGTTCGGGGTAAATTGTCTGGCACTGTATTATAATGAGGATATGCTGAGCGAGGCAGGCTGTGAAGTTCCGACTACCTGGGATGAATTAATGGCTGCGGCAAAGGCACTGACAACTGACAGCGTTACAGGACTTGCGCTTTGCAGTGTACAGAATGAAGAAGGAACATTCAACTTTGTTCCATGGCTTTGGTCAACAGGAGCTACCTCTTATGATATCAATAATGAAAACGGTATCAGAGCTTTGTCATTTATTCAGAATCTGATCAATGAAGGGGTTATGAGCAAAGAATGTATTAACTGGACGCAGGGTGATGTTATGAATCAGTTTATTGCAGGTAATGTGGCAATGATGGAGAATGGACCATGGCAGATTCCCACTATGCAGTCTGAGGCTCCGGATTTGAACTGGAAAGTAACCCTGATTCCGAAGGATTCCGAATATTCGTCTGTACTTGGAGGAGAGAACTATGCAGTGATCAATGGCGGAAACGTAGAAGGCGCTTTAGATTTCTTGGCTTATGCGACATCTGAAGAGAAGGTGAAATTCATGATGGATAAATTCGGGTACATCTCTGCGGATAAGTCGATTGCAGAGAATCAGTTTGAAGCAGATTCTCCTTATCAGCCATTTGTTGAAGAACTGAATTACGCAATGCCAAGAGGCCCGCTGGCTGAATGGCCGAGCGTATCTGATGCGATCTCACTGGCATTCAATCAGGTGATCACGGGAACGGCAACACCGGAAGATGCGGCAGCGCAGGCACAGGCAACAATTGATGGTATCGTAAAATAGAATTGAGAGATAGCTGTCACGCAGAGAGTTACACATTATATTCTGTGTGGCAGTTATTTTATACCCTGAAGGAGGTGTGCTTCATGAAGAAGCTCAAGAAGATGTTCCGGTACGAGAATGCAGGAATGTTGTTTGTTTTTCCGGCATTTCTGTATATGCTGATATTTGTTGGTTATCCGATCATACGCAATATCATTTTAAGTTTTCAGGATGTAGATGCAGGGAATCTTGTCCGTGGAACCAAAAATTTTATCATGTTTGATAATTACGCAGAACTGCTTATAGACGGTGTTTTTAAGACTTCATTATCCAATACACTTAAATATACAATTCTATGTCTGATTTTTCAGTTTATGATTGGATTCCTCCTTGCACTTTTCTTTAACCAGAGATTTACACTGGCTAAACCGATCAGAGGAATCTTGCTTGTTCCATGGATGATACCAATTACGGTTACGGCATTAATGTTCAAGCTTTTGTTTGCAACTGACATTGGCGTTATTAATTTTATTCTGAGAAGTCTTCATTTGATCGATAATAATATTGAATGGCTGACGACTCCGGGAACGGCTATGTTTGCTTTGATATGTGCGAATGTGTGGATTGGGATTCCATTTAACATGATACTGATCTCGACCGGGCTCACAACAATTCCGAAAGAACTGTATGAGAGCGCGTCTATCGATGGAGCCAATAAGATACAGACATTCTTTAACATTACACTCCCGCTATTAAAGCCAACGATCGAATCGGTGTTGATTCTTGGCTTTATCTATACTTTTAAAGTATATGATCTGGTATATGTCATGACAAGCGGCGGCCCGGTGAATTCAACTCATATGTTATCGACTTATTCTTATAAGCTGTCATTTGAAATGTTTAAGTACAGTAAGGGTTCTGCTGTTGCCAATGTCCTGTTGGCAATCTTGTTGGTAGTCGGTATTTTCTATATTAAAGTCACAACAAGCGGGGAGGAAGAATAATGGATGAGGAAAAGAGATTAGCAACAAAAAAGAATATCCTGTTTAGTATTGTTTCGGTAGTGCTATTAGGTGTTCTTCTGTTTCCGCTTTATTGGGCGCTTATTACTTCTCTAAAGACAGAACAGGAAATATTTCAGAATCCGCCGACTTTCTATCCGCATGTTCTTAATTCAAAATCTTATGCGGCGCAGGTGGAAACCGGTGATTTCAATATGTTCCGGTCCTTTGCGAACAGTTTCCTGATATCGGTTGGAGCTACTGTGATCGCAGTTGTGTTGGCAGTACCGGCTTCTTATGGGATTGCGAAGTATCATTTCAAGGGACGGAAAGTCATGCTGTTATCGTTTTTAGTTACACAGATGCTTCCGGTATCAGTACTTTTAACACCTATGTTTATCATGTTTAAAAATATGCATGTATATAATACATGGGTTGCGGCCGTATTGGCGGATGCGACGATAGGAATCCCTTTCTCGGTACTGATATTGAAGAACTATTTTTCATCTATACCGAAGGATTTGGAGGAAGCAGCTTATTTGGATGGATGTAATAAATTTACCGCTTTTATTAGGATATTGATTCCGATTGCTAAACCGGGAGTTATGGTCTGTGCGATTTTTTCCTTCCTTTATGCATGGGGAGACCTTGCATATGGAATGACGTTTATTTTAGATCAGGAAAAACGTCCGATCACAGCGGGGATTTTTAACTTTATGGGTCAGTATGGAACAAAATGGAGTTATCTGACGGCGTTTGCTGTAGTGACCATTATTCCGGTGGCGTTAATATTTATTTTTATGCAGAAATATATTGTAAGCGGTATGACAAGCGGTGCAGTCAAAGGATGATGTGAGTTTAGCCGGAGGAGGATGAGGTATGCTGGATATAAAAAAGGAAAGACTGATCTTTCATTATGATAAGGAAGAAGTGTGGATAGAGCCGTGGGGAGCGAATGCGCTTCGGGTTCGTGCTACAAAAGAGCATAGGATGCCGGAGGAAAACTGGGCATTGCTTGAGAGGGGAAACAGTGACTGTGAAATTATATATACAAAGCAGGGAGCCAGGATCGTTAATGGTAAAATATGTGCTGAAATAACAAAGTTTGGTAAGATCATGATCTATAATTCGGATGGTAAACTGCTCTTAGAAGAATATTGCAGAAACCGGAGAGATGTACTGGATAGAAAATGCAGTGCGATTGAAGTGGAGGCACGAGAGTTTAAGCCAATACCGGGAGGAGATCATCATCTGACTATGAGATTTGAATCTGTGGACAGAGATGAAAGGATCTATGGAATGGGGCAGTATCAGCAGCCTTATCTGAATCTGAAAGGTTTAGATTTGGAATTGGCACATCGTAATTCACAGGCAAGTGTACCCTTTGCCATTTCGTCTCTGGGGTATGGATTTTTATGGAATAATCCGGGTGTGGGGCGCGCAGTGTTTGGAAAGAATATCATGAGTTTTGAAGCATATTCTACCAAAATATTAGATTATTGGGTAGTGGCGGGAGATACACCGGCAGAAATTGTAGAGGCATATGCGGCAGTGGCCGGAAAGGTCCCTATGATGCCGGAATATGGGCTGGGTTTCTGGCAGTGCAAACTCCGTTATCAGACGCAGGAAGAACTTCTGGAAGTGGCGAGAGAATACAAGAGAAGGAATCTGCCGATCGACCTGATCGTCATTGATTTCTTTCACTGGCCAAAGCAGGGGGAATGGAAATTTGATCCGGTATATTGGCCTGATCCTGATGCTATGGTTCGGGAATTACAGAAGATGGGAATTGAATTAATGGTATCTGTCTGGCCGACAGTAGATAAAACCAGTGAGAATTATGAGGAAATGCTGGAAAAAGGATATCTGATCAGTACTGATCGAGGGGTTCGTGTAGGGCTGGACTTTCAGGGAGCTACGATTCATTTTGATGCGACTGATCCGGGAGCAAGAGAATACGTCTGGGGCAAAGTTAAACAGAATTATTATGATAAAGGGATCAAAGTATTCTGGTTAGATGAGGCAGAACCTGAATATACGGCATATGATTTTGATAATTATCGTTATCATATAGGTACAAACCTCCGGATCGGGAATATTTATCCGGTTGACTACGCAAAGACTTTCTATGAAGGAATGGAAAGAGAAGGACAGAAGAATATCGTGAATCTTCTCAGGTGCGCATGGGCAGGCAGCCAGAGGTATGGGGCGCTTGTCTGGTCAGGAGATATTGCATCAAGTTTTGAAAGCATGAGGAATCAGCTAGCAGCAGGGTTGAATATGGGAATTGCAGGGATTCCGTGGTGGACAACAGATATAGGGGGATTCCATGGCGGAGATCCGGATGACCCGAAGTTCAGAGAACTGTTTGCGCGTTGGTTTGAGTGGGGCGCTTTTTGCCCGGTCATGCGTCTTCATGGTGACAGAGAACCAAGACAACCGCAATATGGAACTACGGGAGGAGCAACTTGCTGTTCTGGTGCGGCGAATGAAGTATGGAGTTATGGAGAAGAAGTTTATGGTATTTGTAAAAAATATATGGAATTAAGAGAACAGATGAGGCCATATACAAGAAGAATCATGGAAGAAGCGCACAGAAAGGGAACTCCGGTCATGCGGACACTTTTCTATATGTACCCGGATGATCCGGTCTGCTGGGATACAGAAGACGAGTATTTTTACGGACCGGATGTGCTGGTGGCTCCGGTTCTTAATGCCGGGCAACGTAGCCGTACCGTTTACCTTCCGAAAGAAGAGCATTGGATTGACTATACAACCGAAAAGGAGTATGAAGGGGGACAAACGGTAAAAGCAGATGCACCATTAAGCACGATTCCGGTTTTTATCAAAAAAGGCAGTAACGCCTTTGGCAAGGGAGATTGTGAGTTAAAGGCAAAACGGCTGTAAATCTTATAAAGTTATTGCATTTTTGATCCATAGTGCTATAATAGAATGCATGGAAGCATAGCTCAGCCGGGATGAGCGTTCGCCTCACACGCGAGAGGTCATGGGTTCGAGCCCCATTGCTTCCATGATAATGTAACCCCAGTATTTATAACGGATTCATGACAGTCCGTATAAATGCTGGGGTTATTTTGGTGGCGACGCATATGGCAGTTCAAAGTAACTTAGAGGATATTCTCCGTATATGATGTGCATTTATACCAAATTAACCTACAATATTAGTCAAAAAATGAATCGAAGAGGAAACCGGTCATAAAATAACCGAACGTTGGGTAATATATATTCTGTATGTTTTGGCTTCGTATTGCTATGATTTTCTATAAGGAGGTGAAAGTCATGGATGATTACAGGAAAAAAGCCAACATTCAGGTAGGAAAACGGTTAAGGGAATCAAGGATTAGTCTTGGCCGGACACAGGCGGAGATTGCCGTGGCGCTTGGTGTATCGGAAGAGCATTATCGCAAATATGAATCCGGTGCTACAGGCTTGTCGGCGGACAAGCTATTGATCTTGTATCATAAATATGGGATTGATCCTACTTATCTGATCACAGGTAGCTGTCTGAAAAATGAGTTTGATGTGGACTATTTCATGGCGAACTGCAATAAAGAGCAGAAGAATCAATTTGTAGATCGGGTATTTGCATACATGCTGCAGATGATCAAAAATTAAATAACGGGTCAGATATCCGCAGATGCTGTACGATGATGTGGCTTGGCAAGTGCAGCAAATGTGCGGATCGATATGGGCTGTTACAAAAACAGCGCAGAAGACGTTTATCTTGTATGGCTGCCGTAATATAGCATATTCTCACATAAATATGAGGTTAGTGTGAGATGAGCGGGGTTTACGACAGCCTTATTACTATGCAGTAAAACAGATAGAAACAGATTTATACGCTACAATACTATAAATATAGTTCGTTATGAAAAATCAAGAATCAAGTTAAATTAGGTTGTTTTTTAATGCTGTGTCGCGATACCGGTTGCTATAAAATCTATGATTTCTTCAATAGTAGGGCTGGCGCCTTTACAGGGAATTTTCTTCCAAAGGTTTTGGACGTTGGGATCGCTGCTTTTTAGGGCAAGGGAAACCGCGTAGGCAATCTCATTCCGGACGTCGTGTTCCGATATGCCTTCCTGTTCGGCTATTGTTCGTAAATGTTCCGAAATCTTATCTTTTTTGTGTTGGTTCATAGTTTTTCCTTTCCCATCATCTGCGATGTGTAAGAAGCCCAATAGAACAAAGTCTACTCCTATCATACAACATTAGAGTAACCTTGTAAGTATTTTCTATGCATGACGTGGTATTTTTTAAGTGCAATCTGTTGAAAACGGATATATCTTAAATGTCATTGACAGATAAAATGGATTTCCGTACAATAACACTATTATCATAAAGAGGAGGAAGAGACTATGTTTTTGGCTGTTGCAGAAGCTCCATGCAGAGTATGAGGACACTGTGTGGAGATATGGACTTTGATGTGATCGTCTGACCGCATCCCGGTACGGAATACTGGTCCTCAGACTTTGCTCAAAATATTTGTAGACATTATGTAAACTAATATTTTCGTGATAAAGGAGCAAAGCTAAAATGAAAGAATCAATTAAGATAAGTTTTAAGACAACCTGCAAAGAATTAAGGACATTTTTGGCGTTATGGAGCACACAGTCGCTGTCACAGCTGGGGAGCAGCATGACGGCTTTTGCGCTGACGCTGTGGCTGTATGAGAAGACGGGATCGGCTTTGCAGACGGCGCTGCTTTCCATCTGTACTTATGCGCCTTATGTGATGATGAGCATTTTTGCCGGTGCGCTCAGTGACAGATGGGATAAGAAAAAGGTGATGCTCGTATGCGATACACTGGCGGCCGGCAGCACCCTGGTGGTATTTGTATTGTTGAAAGAAGATCTGTTGGCACCGGAGCATCTTTATCTGCTGAATGTGTTGAACGGTCTGATGAATACGCTTCAGCAGCCGGCGGGGGATGTAGCGATGACGCTGATCATCCCGAAGAAGCATTACCAGAAGACCAGTGGTATGAGATCTTTTTCTAATTCTCTGATCACGATCTTGAATCCGGTGCTGGCCACGACACTTTATTCTCTGCTTGGGATGAATCTGGTCATAGCGGTGGATCTGGGAACTTTTGCGGTTGCTTTTCTGACGCTGCTGTTTGGGGTCAGGCTTCCGAAGATTCGGAATAGAAACCATGAGGAGCGGGAGTCCTTGCTCCTATCAGCCAGAAGCGGTCTTGTATTTTTGAAGGAAAATAGCCTGGTATTTACATTGATCCTGTTTCTGGCAGGTGTGAATCTGGTGGCATCTGCATTCGATGCGGTGCTGCCGGCCTTAATCCTGCCTTCACCGCAGGGAGGCGAGATGGCGTTGGGGCTTGTCACTTCCACGGCGGGTGTGGCGATGCTGATCGGCAGTTTGCTGGCGACTTTTATGAGAAAGCCGAAGGACAGGGTGCGGGTGATCTATCTCACCATGTTGGTATCGCTTAGCATGGAAAACTTCCTGCTGGCTTTTACGCGTACACCGGTGTTGTGGTGTCTGGGACAGCTGATCGGCTGGCTTCCGGTCCCCATAATGAACGCTAATCTGGATGTGATCTTGCGGGCCAGCATTCCGGTCGAGATGCAGGGCAGAGTCTATTCCTGCAGGAATACGTTGCAGTTCTTTACGATTCCGGTGGGCTTTTTCCTCGGCGGTTTCCTGGTGGACCAGGTCTGCGAGCCGTTGATGGCACAGGCGGCTATGGATGGTGGGTTAGTGAGATTGTTTGGTGCAGGCAAGGGATCCGGCGCGGCTATGGTGATGTTTCTTCTGGGTACTGTGGGGACATTGATCTGTCTGATGTTCGGACAGGTGCTTAAAAAATATCATTATGATAAAATATAAAAATAGCAAGTAAACAAGACAGTATGCTTTTATCAGGATGGATATGGGCGCAGACAGTATATGGGAGGGACAAACAGATGAGAAGTGCTGATTCAGGTGAAAGCTTGCGGGATCTGCGAGTTTTATCAGTGACGCAAGTAGTGGAGTAGGAAATGAGGTATCATTATGTCATATTATACATTGGAATGCTGTGTGGATAGTGTGGAGTCCGCTATCGCGGCGGCAGAGGGCGGTGCCGATCGCCTGGAACTATGTACTGGTCTGATCATCGGCGGCACATCTCCGAGCCTGGCGCTATTTGAGCAGGTGAAGGCGTACTGTGATTTACCGGTGAGAGTGCTTCTACGTCCCCGTTTTGGTGACTTTCTTTATACAGACTATGAATTTCGGATCATCAGGAGAGAGGTGGAGCTGTTCGGGAAAGCCGGGGCGGAAGGCGTTGTGATCGGCTGTCTGAAAGAAGACGGGAGTCTTCACATGGAGCAGATGCGTGAGTTGATGGAGACTGCCGGAGGGATGAAGGTCACACTGCACCGTGCCTTTGATGTGTGTGCGGATCCCATACGGGCCTATGAACAGGCGTGGGAGCTGGGGATCGATACGATCCTGACGTCCGGGCAGGAGAGTGACTGTGTGAAGGGAATGCCCCTGCTTAAGCGGTTGTGCGATATACAGACAGGAGATTTCTGCAACGGGGACAAGCGGCAGTGCAAAGAGCCGGAGAGCTCACCTGTGCAGACAGACGGGGCGGATAGGGATACAGAAAATTTGCAGGAATCGACGGATAAGCTGCGGCAGAAGAGAAGGCCGCAGATCATGGCGGGCGCTGGGGTGACACCGGATGTGATCAGGATGTTTCGAGTGCAGACGGATATCACGGCCTACCATCTGTCGGCCAAGAAGATCTTGGACAGTGGAATGCTCTACCGCAAGGAAGGAGTGCCCATGGGACTTCCGGCTATGAGTGAGTACAGTATTTTCCGGACGGACAAAGAGATCGTGGCCAAGGCCAGGCAGGCATTGGAAGCGTAATAGCATGTATACGCTGTACCGGCTATCATCGGTACAGCGTATAGTCCAGCATTTCTTTCACAAATCCGCTTTCTGTCAGCATATCTGCCGCTTCGGCTGGATATTCCTTTACAACGATTCGTTTTCTGTCGGGGAAAATGCGACCCTGGCGGTATTCCTCTGTAAATAGATATAGTGCCTCCTTCAGGAAAGAGGGATCAAGAATGCGCAGTGCCTTGCCCTGCCTTTCAAAGAGTATCACAGGCAGGCCGCCGTGCAGCGCGACGGCGGTACCTGGCAGGTTGGCGAAGGACCGATCCGGCTGATGGGGCAGCAGCTTGCCCCAGGGCTGCATGGGATCTGCGGCATTGACCCAGACCAGTTCTTTGGCAGGATGAAGCAGTCTGGCAGTGATGCCGCCGAAGTCTTCCCGGCGGATAAACTGTGCACCGGAAAAACCTTCCACGAAATAACCTCTGCGCACCTGGCCGGTATATTCCTGAATGCGCAGAAGAGCCAGGGCCTCCTGCCAGGAAAGACCGCAGGCAGTGGCTGTTTCGCGGCACAGGATCAGATAACGGTCAAAGCAACGATCCATCTGTGCCTGAATGGTCAGAGGGCGAAGCGGTCGGACCAGATCCCATCGTCCGGCATTTAAGGCTTTTACTCTTGCACCGACTCGCTGTCTGACAGCGGATCTTTTGATCTTCTCCCGGTTTTGCCATTGTCGCACCGGCAGGAAGCTGTCTGCGCATACGAGGCCCCTTTCCATTAGGGAAAGAAGGGTATCGTAGGGCGGCTCACCGGGCAGTACGTTGTTTAATGCCTGCATGAAGCTGGCGCCCCGGCGGGAGAGCGCTTCTAGGATAAGGCATTCCTTCTCCGATAAAGTTTCGTCAGAAGGCTTGCCTTCTCCGACAGGTGTTTCTTCCGGCGGCGTTATACATGCGGCGGGCGTACCTTCCCAGTCAATGTCATCGGTGCGGTCAAACCGGACCCGGCCCTCTTCCATATGCCAGAAATATTCCCCTTTTGCAAGGAAATTGTCCAACAGATTTTCACGATACCCCTTGACCCGCAGAGGCAGCAGCTGCTCCTCCCAGAAGGCGGCAGGAAATGATGTTCCGACAAGGGATGAGAGTGCATAGGAAAGCGCTTCATCCGCGGGTGCCGTGCGGCTGATGCGGGAGAGCAGCAATGCAGCGTAGGCGGCGGGCGGACAGGTGGAGATTTCTTCCCGGCGGTTTTTGAGCGTCTTTGTGCGGGCACGCTTGTAGAGCTGCGCGTGGTAATAGACGGGATCGGCAGGACCCATATGACAGACTGCTTCTCCGCGCTTACACAATTCCCGCAGCAGTGCTTCTGCAGTCTGTGTACTCCAGCCATAGCGTGCAGCGGCCTGTCCTGCATCTGCGCCGCCACGGTAGCGAAGCATCCGTCGGAGGATCACAAGACATGTTTCCCGGTCGTTTTCTTGCAGTGCTTTTCGGTAGTCTTCGTGATGTTCGGCGGCGATCCAGAGGCCCTGTTCCAGATAGAGGGCCCGGCCTTCCTGATCCAGTGTTTCCAGCCATTCGACAGGGATTTCCAGGTCTCCGGCGGCCAGGTCGCCTTCTGTCATAAGGAGTGAATGGAGCTGCTTATCATCTGCCGGGAGTCTGGTTCTGTCCTGAGTTTGTGCCAACTCCTGACTGCCGGGCAGCAGCAGTTCTTTTTCCTGTTGGAGGGCTTCTTCTACCGCGGCATGAATGCTCCTGGGCGTTGGTGCGTAATCGTACATGACTGCCGCTTCCTGACTCCACTGCAGGGGCAGGGACATGGGGGAGGCGGTTTCGGTGTAGATTTCCCGCACCACGATCTCGCCACAGCGGATCTGTTCCAGCACTTCCAGGACACCTTGCACATCCCAGAACTGTTCCATACAGTCTCTTGTAGTCTCGCGAATCAGCGGATGGTCTTTTTCCCGGATCACCTGTTCCAGCATCTGGGCGCTGCGCAGGCGCTGCATCCAAAGCGGGTGCCGTCCGGATCCTTTGGCTCCCATCATCAGCGCCCGGCCGCAGTTGTAGCGGAACGCCATATTGAAGACGGGGGTAGAGGGAAGCAGAGCGGTCAGCAAGCGCCGGGAAGAATCCGGATCGATTCGAGTGAGAAGGCCTTCGGGTATGGTCTGGTCGCTGTAGGAATAGAGCAGGAAGCCGTCCTCTTCGTCTACGCTGCCTATTTCCATCTTCATTTCATCTCCGGCCAGCTGGGCGGCCAGTAGGGATAAGGGCGCGTTGACGCGGCGGCCAAAGACGGAGTGGATCATCAGCTGGCTGCTGCCGGACTGGTCTTTGAAATGTTCCGCCAGGATGATCTTGTCCGAGGGCAGAGTACCGGTGGCGGCAATCTGCCTTTGCAGATATGCTCCTGCCAGTGAAGCGGCCGATTCGTCCAGTCCCAGGGCAGAGAGGGCTAAGGTCAGTTTGCTTTCCCGGGCGGCATGTTCCAGACTGCGCAGTATCCTGCCGAAATGTTCGCCAGTTTCTTTACTTCTTCCTTTGATCTCTCCTTTCCAGAAGGGGAGCCTGGCTCCCTCCGCCGGTGCCTGGGTCACGGTCAGCGTGTCCCGGCCGATCTGCAGTACTTTCCAGCCAAAAGCGCCCATAATGAACCGGTCGCCAATCCGGGTCTCATAGACAAATTCTTCGTCCGCTTCGCCTACCTTCACCCCTGTCTCGGTGTGCACTGTATACAGACCCTTGTCCGGAATGGTACCGCCGGCAGAGATGGCCAGGATGCGGCTGTAGCCGTCTCCCTCCACGCGTCCGTGCAGACGGTCGTAGAGGATCCTCGGCCGGACCGGAACGTCCTGCTTATGCTCATAGTCGCCGGCAAGCATCCGCAGTACGGCTTCCACATCCTCCCTTGTCACGTCGCGGAAAGGCCATGCCCGGGGAAGCAGCTGCATTACATCGTCCACTTCATAGCCTTTGAAAGCGGCCATGGATACCAGATGCTGGGCCAGGATATCCAGACAGCCCTGCGGGGGATTGGTCTTTTCTACGAGGCCTTCCCTGGCCATCTGCGCCGTCATGCCGCAGAGTACGCTCTCGGCAGCTGTTCGGGGAAAAAGGTACATGACGCTGGTAAGGCCCGGATTGTGTCCGGCCCTGCCCAGCCGCTGCATGGTACCGGAGACGGTGCGGGGACAACCCACCTGCAGTACTTGACCAATCTCACCGACGTCGATGCCAAGTTCCATGGAGGAGGTGGCGCACAGAAGACGCAGCCTGCCCTCCCGCAGAGCCAGTTCCGTCTCGGCACGCTGTTCTTTTGACAGACTGCCATGATGAACTCTTGCAAAGCCGTCTCCACCTATCAGATTTACATAATATGCAAGTTTCTCCGCATACCGGCGTCCTTCCACGAAAGCAATCACACTGTTAACTCCTTGACAGTACCGATAGACAAGTTCCGACAATTCCTGCCAGACAGGGTCTTTGCGCCGTCTGCTTGTGTCCATATAGGAGCCTAATACTTGCAGCTGTATCTTTTTATCCATGGAGGGGGCGGCTACGAAGACCGGTTCCGGCGCCAGATACCGGGCGGCCAGTGAGAGAGGGGCAATGGTAGCGGACAGGCCGATGCGCTGCAGCGATGTACCGCATAAGATGTCCAGCCTAGCCAGAGAAAGCATCAGGTGGGCGCCTCGCTTGGTGTCGATCAGTGCGTGCAGTTCGTCGATGATAATGGTTTTGGCCGTGCACAGCATGTTCTGACCGGTTTTGGAGGTGAGCAGCAGGTAGAGCGATTCCGGTGTGGTGATCAGGATGTGGGGCGGTTTTCTGATCATCTGCCGGCGTTCCTTTGGCGTGGTATCGCCGGTACGGATGGACACATGGACGGAAGACTCCGCGCCGATACCGGCAAGGGGTCTGTGCAGATTCTCACGGATATCCGCCGCCAATGATTTGAGCGGGGAGACATAGATCAGATATAATTCTTGCTGCAGAGAGCCTTCGGCTGCCAGCTGTTTCATGCGATCAAGAAAGACGAGAAAGGCGGAGAGGGTCTTACCTGTTCCGGTAGGTGCTGACACGAGCACATGTGAGCCGGCTGCGATGGCAGGCCAGGAGGTCTCCTGTACGGGGGTAGGGATGCCCAAGGTCTCGTGGAACCAGAGGGCGGTATCCGGGGCGAAAAGCTGCAGGCAATTGGGAAGCTGGTTATTTGGCATGATGTTGGTACTCCTGACGTTATGATGGGATCCAGGCGCCGATGAACAAGCATCGGGGCGTCTCTTTAGCAGGATTGCTCTGGACTATATAAGTTTACTATAGCATGACGGGACTTGTGCTTCAAGATTTCCGGGAGGAAAGTCGAAACGTAACAATAGCTATTCTTTTTGTTTTGTGCTATATTGGATAGAAGTAGAGCAGAAATGAGGTAAAACTATGAAAATCTATGATATTTCGCAGGAAATCTTTGGAAGTAAGGTGTTTCCGGGAGATCCGTCGCCGAATAAGCAGGTAGTCATGAGGATCTCGGAGGGTGGCAAGTGCAATCTATCGGCTTTTTGCATGTGTGCCCATAACGGAACGCATGTGGATGCACCTTTTCATTTCTATGAGAAAGGGAAGACCATAGATGAGACGGATCTGGATCATTATATCGGAATCGCTTATGTGGCCGAGCATACCGGCATAGTTACAGCCAATGATGCGATCACCATCCTGCAGAAAGCCAGGGAGACGGACCGCCGTAGCAGGAAACGGATCCTGCTCAAGGGGAAAGCAGAGGTTTCGCTGGAAGCAGCGAAAGTATTCGCGGAGGCAGGGATCCTGCTGCTTGGCAATGAGTCGCAGACAGTGGGGCCGGAGGAGGACTCGCGAGAAGTGCACTTGCAGCTGTTGGGGGCAGAAGTTACCCTCTTAGAGGGCATCCGGTTAGGAGATGTGGAGGAAGGTGTATATTTCCTGAACGCCGCGCCGATCAATCTGGGCGGTGTTGACGGTGCTCCCTGTCGGGCGGTGTTGGTAGAGCTGGGGTAAGAAAGTATCGACCGGATGGATACCATTTTGGGGAAAAGCGCATAAAATAATACAGTGTACAAATCCTAATGTAATGTAATGTGATATGATTTTTGATCAATAAGTGAAAGGCAGGATGAGGATATGCAGTTGGCGCTTGGATTAATGATTCCGTTTGCGGGGACGGCGCTCGGTTCAGCAATGGTATTCTGGATGAGGCGGGAGATGAACAAGAAGGTGGAGAAGATGCTCCTTGGATTTGCTTCCGGGGTGATGATCGCGGCTTCCGTGTGGTCACTGTTGATCCCGGCCATCGATATGGCAGCAGAGCAGGGCAGAATTGCCTGGCTTCCGGCAGCCGTAGGATTTCTGGGTGGCATTGCGTTCTTGCTAGGATTGGACAGTCTGGTCCCGCATCTGCATTTGGAGAGTACGGAGCCGGAGGGACTGGAAGCCAATTTAAAAAAAACAACTATGCTTGTCCTGGCGGTGACGCTGCACAATATTCCGGAAGGTATGTCGGTGGGGGTTACTTTTGCGGGTGCGCTGTTGGGCAATACCGGTATCACGATGGCAGGAGCATTCACGCTGGCGGTAGGAATCGCTATCCAGAATTTCCCGGAAGGAGCTATCATCTCCATGCCGCTTAGAAGCGAGGGGATGGATAGAAGGCGGGCCTTTGTTTACGGAGCATTGTCGGGTATCGTGGAACCGATCGCCGCCGCAGTCACTATCCTGCTGGCAGAGCAGATTGTGCCGGCGTTATCTTATATGCTGGCTTTTGCCGCGGGGGCCATGATCTATGTGGTGGTGGAAGAACTGATCCCGGAATCTCAGGTGGGAGAACACAGTAATATCGGCACCATCGGCGTTGCGGCAGGGTTCGTGTTGATGATGGTATTGGACGTGGCGCTAGGATAGGCTGGCGATACGGGGTATGAATGTTTAGAAGATCAGGAGGAAATGAGTATGCTACAGTATTTCGAGGAGAAGGACGGCAGTCTGCTTTTCCGGGAAAACGGAGAGACTGTGATGGTGACACCCTGGGGTGCGAACAGCTTCCGGGTGCGCGCGGCCTTTCTGGGGGAGATTGAGGAGGGTAGCGTTGCGCTGCTTTTGCCGCAGACGGAAGCGGAAAGTGACAGGACTAAGGCGATGTCTTGCCCCGGAAGCGGGGAAGCACAGCGCGTAGGCAGTATCTGCATAGAGGCGCAGCGGGCTTCCATTACCAACGGGAAGATCAGGGCAGAGCTTACCGTGAACCCCTGGGGAAAGGCACTGCAGATGACCTTTTACAATCAGAAAGGGGAAGTGCTCCTGCAGGAAATTCCCAATGGCGGTGCATTGCAGAAGAAGGCGAGGCATTTCAGACCTCTGCCCGGAGGTGGATACCGACTGAAAACCAGTTTTGTGTCTGACCCTGCGGAAAAGATTTATGGTATGGGCCAGTACCAGCAGGAGACATTTGATCTGAAGGGGTGTAACCTGGAGCTTGCCCACAGGAATTCTCAGGCCAGCGTGCCTTTCTACTTATCCAGTCTGGGATATGGTTTCTTATGGCACAATGCGGCCATCGGTGAGGTTCATTTCGGCAGCAATACTACGGAGTGGATCGCGGAGGATACGAAACAGCTGGATTACTGGATCACGGCGGGGGATACGCCGGCGCAGATAGAAGAGGCGTACACGGCGGTGACGGGCAGAACACCGATGATGCCGGAGTACGGTCTGGGCTTCTGGCAGTGTAAACTGCGCTATTATAATCAGGAGCAGGTGCTGCAGATCGCCAGAGAATATAAGAAGCGCGGTATCCCGGTGGACGTGCTGGTGATCGATTACTATCACTGGCCACGGTGCGGTGACTGGCGTTTTGACGAAGAGTATTTCCCGGATCCGAAGGCTATGATCAAAGAGATTCAGGATATGGGTATCAGAGTAATGGTATCCATCTGGCCGCAGGTAGACTGGCGCAGTGAGAACTATGAGGAGATGCGACAGCAGGGGCTGCTGGTGAAGAGCAATTCCGGCGTGGATGTGCAGATGATCTTCCACGGCAACAATGTCTTTATGGATCCTACAAATCCGCGTACCCGGGATTATGTGTGGGAGAAGTGCCGGAAGAATTATGCCGATCTTGGTATCTGTACTTTCTGGCTGGATGAAGCGGAGCCTGAGTTTACTACATATGATTTTGCGGATTACCGGTATCACGCTGGATCAGTGGCGCAGATCGGGAATATCTACCCGAGAGAATATGCGAGGCTTTTCTATGAAGGACAGAGAGCGAACGGACAGAAAGATATCGTGAATTTGATTCGTTGTGCCTGGGTTGGCAGTCAGAGATATGGCGCGCTGGTATGGTCCGGAGACATCATGTCGTCTTATGAAGATTTCCGCAAACAGATCTGTGCCGGTATTCATATGGGATTGTGCGGGATTCCCTGGTGGACCACGGATATCGGCGGGTTCCATGGCGGTAATATCCATGATGCGGGATTTAAGGAACTGTTGATCCGCTGGTTCCAGTTCGGCACTTTCTGCCCGGTCATGCGTATACATGGCTGCCGTCAGCCGGGTGAGGAGATCGTCAATAAGGCAGGCGAGGTGCGCGAGTGGACGGGCGCGGAGAATGAGGTCTGGAGCTATGGCGAAGAGAACTATGAGATCATGGTGAAGTTCATTCGTATCCGGGAGATGATGCGGGAATACACGAGAAGCGTCATGCAGGATGCTCACGAGAAAGGCGCCCCGGTGATGCGTGCCATGTTCTATGAATTCCCGGAGGATCCGGTATGCTGGGATATTAAGGATGCCTACATGTTTGGTCCGGATATCCTGGTGGCGCCTGTCTGCCATGAAAAGGCGGTAAGCCGCAGCGTATATCTGCCTGCCGGAGCGTCCTTCGTATATGCCGGGACAGGTGAGAAGTATGAAGGCGGAAAGTGGTATGAAGTGGCAGCGGACATTCAGACCATACCGATCTTCCTGCGGGATGGCAGACAGGAATATCTGATCGGGGAGATTTAGGGTGTGACGGTGTGGAGATTGCCCGGGAAGATCCGATGTGTGACGGCGCGGAGATCGCCCGGAGAGATTTGCTGCATAATGACAAGGGTCGATGCAGAGAACAGACAGATTACGAATGGAGGATATCATGGATAAAAATAAATTTGCGCTCACTCCTCCTATGGGGTGGAACAGCTACGACTATTACGATACCACGGTAAACGAGGCACAGGTGAAGGCAAATGCGGACTATATGGCGGCGCATCTGAAATCCTTTGGTTGGGAGTATGTGGTGGTGGACATTGAGTGGTACAGCAATGATGCGGGAACGGTCAGAGACCGATTCCAGTACATTCCTTTCGGCGATATTGAGATGGATGACTACGGCAGGCTGCAGCCTTCGCCGGCGAGATTTCCTTCCTCTGCAGGTGGGAAAGGCTTCGGACCGTTGGCGGAGTATGTGCATGGACTGGGGTTGAAATTCGGTATACATATTATGCGCGGTATCCCGCGCAAAGCGGCGCACATGCACTGCCCGGTGCTGGGAGCAAAAGAGACGGCGGACAGAATCGCGGACCCTTCTTCCATCTGTATCTGGAACCCGGATATGTACGGCGTGCGCGGCACCGAGGACGGACAGGCATATTATGATTCCCTGCTTGCCATGTACGCACAGTGGGGCGTGGATTTCATCAAATGCGATGATATCTGCGACAGCAGACTTTATAGAACGGAACCCTTTTCGGGGTGGGAGGAGACGAGGATGCTGCACCGGGCCATCGAGAAGTGTGGCCGGCCTGTCGTCTTAAGCCTTTCTCCGGGGCCGGCCCAGATCGACCGGGCCTGGGAGTACTGTAAGTATGCGAATATGTGGCGGATCACGGATGATTTCTGGGACGAGTGGAATCTGTTAAAAGCAATGTTTGCGCGCTGCGAGATGTGGCAGGACCATGTGCGGGCGGGCTGCTTCCCGGACTGCGATATGCTGCCGCTGGGTAAACTGGGCAAGGGCTTTGGCAATGGTGAGCGGGAAACCAGCTTTACGAGGGAAGAGCAGAAGACCATGATGACACTGTGGTGCATGTTCCGTTCTCCACTGATGATCGGTGCGGAGCTGACATTGTTGGATGACTGGACTTTGTCTCTTCTGACGAATGCAGAGCTGCTTGCACTTATGGAGGAGAGCTGCAGGGGAACCCAGCTGATTCGCACAGAAACGTATGCTGTCTGGAAGAATAAGGATGAGGCTTCCGGCAGAATCTGTGTGGCGCTGTTTAATCTGGATGATGTGGACAGAGAGATTTCAGTAAGACTTTCGGAACTGGGTGAGTCTGCATTGGAGAAAGCAGAGGAGGCGGCATTGTATGAACTTTGGGAGAAAGAGGAGTGCGGTACGGTATCCGGCAGGATCGCAGCCAAAGTGCCGGCACATGGTGTGAAAGTTTATAGGATGGAAACGGTGTAGATTCGATCGACAGGGATGTTTCCATAGATATAGAATAAAGGAATATCCGTGAAGCAGATGGACAGTTTATGCAGGGATGGGTGTAAGAGAAAATAGCCCGTCCCTGTATTTTTTTCGTGGGATCCGGGTGTCGAAAGATTTGTATACGAAATCAAACAAGGGCGGTAAGATGGACATTAAATGAAAACGATTACACAACAAGAAGATGGAGTGGAGGTATAGAAGCGTCGCAAATTATATTGATAGCAGAGCAAAATCAGAGTATTCCTCCGGAAAACTCCTAAATTCTGCTCACGTCCTCAGCGCAAAATACTTCGGAATTGAAGAAAAACGTAAGATTGATGTGGAATCGATTACAGCATTATAGACAAAATCATAGTCCGTGTTTTGGAACAAGTGCCAATTTACAAAGAAATGCAGGAAGTGTTATAGTAATAACGGATTTAAAGTGTAACCGATTTCATTATAGCACACCAAGGTAATGACAAATTATGCAGACAGTAAAAGGATGGTAAAGAGTAATGGTGAAGGGTAAGAAAAAAACAGGCCGGAAAACGGCGGCAGCAAAGGCGAACAAGACGGCAGAGCAGATGAAGGGACAGACCGTACAGGAGAAGAAGACGAAGGATGCGGCTGCGGATCTGCCTGAAGAAACCGTCAGGAAGGCAGACGATAAACTGGCGAAGATCTTCGAGGAGAGATTGCAGAGACATCATGACGAGCTGCGCTGGCTCTACATGGAATTATATGAGAATGATTCCATGTTTGCGGAATTATGCGAGCAGATGTATCAGTTTTATCTGGAAAGAAATGACGCATTGAAAAAGCTGGATACAAACAGAGAAAAAGACAAAGACTGGTATAAGCAGAACGATATGCTGGGCATGATGTTCTATATTGACAATTTTGCCGGTAATATGAAAGGTGTGCAGTCCAAACTGGATTATATCGAGCAGTGCAATGTGAATTACATCCACCTGATGCCTTTTCTGGAGACGCCTGAGGGACGCTCTGACGGAGGCTACGCGGTGGCGGATTTCCGGAAGGTGCAGGAGAAGCTTGGTTCTATGGAGGATCTGGAGAGCCTGACGGCGGCCTGTCATAAGAAAGGCATCAATGTCTGCATGGATTTTGTCATGAACCATACATCGGAGGATCATGAGTGGGCGAAGAAAGCAAGACAAGGTGACGGAGAGTATATGAGCCGCTACTTTTTCTATGATAACGGAGATATACCGGCTCAGTATGAGCGGACGGTGCCCCAGGTATTTCCGACCACGGCGCCGGGAAACTTCACGTGGATCGAGGATATCGGCCATTATGTGATGACGACCTTTTACCCTTACCAGTGGGACTTGAATTACAGGAACCCAAGAGTGTTCAATGATATGATGTATAATTTCCTCTTTTTGGCTAATCGGGGAATCGATATCATCCGGATCGATGCGGTGCCGTATATCTGGAAAGAACTGAATACGCCTTGCCGCAATCTGAAGCAGGTACATACCATCGTGCGCATGATGCGTATGATCTGCGAGATTATCTGCCCTAGCGTGCTCCTGCTGGGAGAAGTGGTGATGGAGCCGGAGAAAGTGGTCCCTTACTTCGGAACGGTAGAGAAGCCGGAATGCCACATGCTTTATAACGTTACGACTATGGCGACCACATGGCATACGGTAGCGACCCGCAATGTTAAGCTTCTAAAACAGCAGTTGGATATCGTGAACGGGCTGCCCAAGGAGTATGTTTTCCTCAACTACCTGCGCTGCCATGATGATATCGGCTGGGGGCTGGATTACGGCACGTTGCAGACGGAAGGGATGGGAGAGCGTTCTCACAAACAATATCTTAACGATTATTTCCAGGGGTATACTGAGGACAGCACCAGCCGTGGTGAACTTTACAACGCGGATCCGGTCACAGGGGATGCCAGATTCTGCGGCACGACGGCTTCCATGTGCGGTATTGAGAAGGCAGGTTTCGAGCAGGATGAGGCGGCCATGGAGATGGCAGTGCAAAAGGACTTGATGCTGCACGCTTATATGTTCATGCAGTCAGGCATCCCGGTACTGTACAGCGGAGACGAGATCGGGCAGGTTAACGATTACAGTTATAAGGAAGACCCCAACAAGGCAGCAGATTCCAGATATATTCACCGCGGGGCGATGAACTGGAAGCTTGCGGAGAACAGGACAGATGCTGCTTCGGTGGAAGGAAAAATGTTCCAGGGACTTGACAAGCTGGAACAGATCCGCAGGACGGAGAAGGTGTTCGTGACACAGGCAGATACGTGGACGATCGAGACATGGGATGATTCTCTTCTGTGTATCGGAAGATACTTCGAGGGAGAGAAGCTGATTGGACTGTTTAATTTCAGCGGCGTTGACAAGACGGCGTGGATCAAGGAGGCAGACGGCGACTATGTGGATCTGATCTCCGGAAACAGGGTGCAGCCGGTGGATGTACAGGTACCGGGCTATGGGTTCTACTATATGAAGAAACTTTCTTGATGCAATGATAAAGTTATGACTCGGTCGACAATGGGACAGATGCTATAGAAGAGTATCAGGTATCGACATGGCGGTATCGCAGGTGTATAAGGAGCGGAGATGAATATAGGGAAGATCGCGGAAATGGCCGGAGTATCCAGAGCGGCCGTATCCCGCTATTTTAACAACGGATATATTTCGGAGGAGAAACGGGAAGCCATCAGGCTGGTAGTAGAGAAGACCGGCTACCGGCCTTCGGTGCAGGCTCAGACGCTCAGGACGAAACGGACAAAGATGATCGGCGTGATCGTGCCTAAGATAGCGTCTGCCTCGATCGGCAGGATCGTGGAAGGCATACTTTCGATGATCAACGAGAATGGATATCAAATGTTGTTGGCTGTGACTCAGAACGATCCGAAGATGGAACTGGAGTATCTGGATGCATTTGGGGAGAAACAAGTGGATGGGGTGATCCTTTTAGGCACTGTGTTTCAGACGGAGCACAAGAAGATCCTGAAGAATTTCTCCGTTCCCGTGGTGATCGTGGGGCAGCAGATGTCGGGATATAACTGCGTCTTCCACGATGATTATCATGCTTTTTATGATCTGACTAAGCTTTTCTTAGAGCGGGGCAGGACGAAACTGGGCTATATCGGCGCTATCCAACAGGATGTGGCGGTGGGCTCGGAACGATATCGGGCCTTCTGTGATGCCGTGCGGGATATGGGCCATGAGGAGCTTGTGGGCCGTCATGTAACGGCATCCTTTTCCATACGCTCCGGTTATGAGAAGGCTGGAGAGATATTGGCGCGTTATCAGGATCTGGATGGTCTGATCTGTGCCACCGATACGATGGCGGCGGGTGTACAGCAGTATCTCAGGGAGCAGGGGATCAAGGTGCCGGAGCAGATCTTACTGGGCGGACAGGGGGACGCAGAGATTGCGAGAGTGGCGATCCCGTCTCTGATCACATTACACTATTCCTATGAGAAGAGCGGGGAGATCGCGGTGCAGATGCTGATGGAGACATTGGCCGATAAGGAGGAACAGCAGGCGTCCAAGGAGATGCGGCTGGGGTATCATATTGTGGAGGCGTAGCGGGAGAAGTGCTTCTGGCCTTTGCGATAAGAGAGCAGTTTTGATTGCTTGTTACTTCTATAAGTAATTTCCACCTGTGCGGTTGGACGCTTCAAAGAGCATCCAACCTGACTTCCGTATTCGTAAAACCGTGCTTAAGCACTCTTGCGTCTGCTTTCGCATCCGCGTTTTACTCATTTGGAAGTGGGTTGCTAAAGAAACAGCCTGTCTGTATTGCCATAAATGGCATACAGACAAATTGTTGGATTGCAACCGCACAGGTGGAGTAATTTTGGACTTGTGAATATGTCTGATATATACTATAATAATGTAATATAATTATACAAAACGACGAATCAGTCAGAGATAGAATTATTTCAATTTAAAAAAATGACAAATTGCAAGGAGGAAACACAACATGAAGAAATTTGAGTATGTCATCAAGGATGAGGTAGGGATTCATGCGAGACCGGCAGGGCTTTTGGTAAAGGAAGCGAAGAAATATCAGAGTAAGGTTTCCATTACGAAAGACGGTAAATCAGCCGAAGCTACGAAGTTGATGGCACTTATGGGACTGGGTGTAAAGTGCGGTGAGAATGTGGAAGTATCCGTGGAAGGTGCGGATGAAGATGCTGCATTCGAGGGTATCAAGGCATTTTTCGAGGCTAATCTCTAAAAATACGAAGCAGATTATAGAGGAGGCAGGGGAAACTATGGTGAAGTTATCCGGAAAAGCAGTTTATAAAGGGGTGGTCATCGGACCTGTTGCAGTTTTGAAGAAGGATGACCAAAAGGTCAAACGGATCAAGATCACGGATGTGGACGCCGAGCTCGCACGTCTTAAGCAGGCCGGAGAACAGGCTGCGGAGCAGCTGCAGAGGCTGTATGACAAGGCTGTTAAGGAAGTCGGTGAGGCAAGCGCGGCTATTTTTGAAGTACACCAGATGATGCTGGAGGATGATGATTATCTGGATGCGATCCATAATATGATCCAGACAGAGATGGTGAACGCAGAGTATGCTGTTGCCGTTACAGGGGACAACTTCTCGGAGATGTTTGCCAATATGGATGACGATTATATGAAGGCTAGAGCGGCGGATGTGAAGGATATATCCAACCGTCTCGTAAGGAACCTTATGGGACAGGAGGACGTGGATCTGGCATCCATGGAGCCGTCCATTATCGTTGCAGACGATCTAAGTCCCAGTGAGACCGTACAAATGGATAAATCGAAGATTCTTGCGTTTGTGACGGTGCACGGCTCCACCAATTCTCACACGGCGATTCTTGCCAGAATGATGAATATTCCGGCGTTGATCGGGATACCTATGAATCTGGACGAGATACACACGGGCATGAAGGCCGTGGTGGATGGTTTCAAAGGGGAAGTAATCTTCGAGCCTTCCGAGGAGATCTGTGCCGAGGTGGAAGAGAAGATACGTGAAGAACAGGAGAAGCTGAGACTCTTACAGACCTTGAAGGGCAAGGAGAATGTAACGCCTTCCGGGCAGAAGATCAATATTTACGCTAATATCGGCAGTGTCTCTGATGTGGGTTATGTGCTGGAGAATGATGCGGGCGGCATCGGCCTTTTCCGCAGCGAGTTTTTGTATCTGGGCAGAGATGACTTTCCGACGGAGGAAGAACAGTTCCAGGCATACAGACAGGTGGTACAGACCATGGCGGGTAAGAAGGTCATCATCCGTACACTGGATATCGGTGCAGATAAGCAAGTTGACTATTTTAATCTGGGCAAAGAGGATAACCCGGCACTTGGCTATCGGGCGATCCGTATCTGCTTAAAGCAGCCGGATATTTTCAAGACCCAGCTGCGGGCACTTCTGCGGGCGGCTATGTATGGCAATCTTTCCATCATGTATCCGATGATCATTTCCGTTGCGGAAGTGAAGCGGATCTATGAGATTGTAGACGAGGTGAAGGTGGAGTTGGATGAGGCGCAGATTCCTTACAAGGTGCCGGAGCAGGGTATCATGATCGAGACGCCTGCGGCGGTGATGGTCAGTGAGGAACTGGCGCAGATCGTGGACTTTTTCAGTATAGGAACTAACGATCTGACACAGTATACGCTGGCACTTGACAGGCAGAACGCGAAGTTGGATGATTTCTATGATCCGCATCATCCGGCAGTACTGCGGATGATCAAGATGGTGACGGACAACGCCCACAAGTACGGCAAATGGTCCGGCATCTGCGGTGAGCTTGGAGCCGATTTGGAACTTACAGAAGAATTTCTGCGGATGGGACTTGACGAACTGTCAGTGGCGCCGTCGATGGTGCTGCGGGTGAGGAAAGTGGTCAGGGAAGCGGATGTATAGAATTCGGCCAATAATTTTACGTTTTCATGTGCTATAGTTTGCGTATGGTCAAACCATGAACTGCAGCCACGATTTTTATTCCCGCGAGCAACGAGCCAAGTGGCTGCTTGCAGACATTTGGCGACTGCCGCGAGGGTCAAAGACCCCGTTGCTTGCGGCGGGGTCTTTGATTGGCATGTGTTTTGGGATTGCAGGAAAAGTTTTCTTGAAATAGTGAAAGAGAAATGCTATATTAGAGATAGTAAAAGCCACCCCGTACTCGGCCGAAGTTTAGGGGTGGTCTTTCTATGTATGGCTACTTACAACAAAAGAGAAAACAGTGACAGGAGAAAACGGAAAATGTCGATAGAGAGTGTAAAAGCTTATTTGAAACAATATGATATGGAAGAACGGATTCGGGAATTTGACGTGTCCAGTGCTACGGTGGAGTTGGCGGCCGAGGCGCTTAACTGCGAAGCGCAGCGGATCGCGAAGACGCTTTCATTCCTGCAGGGGGATAAGGCAGTATTGATCTGCACAGCGGGAGATGCAAAGGTTGACAACCACAAATATAAGGAACGATTTGGTATGAAAGCGAAGATGCTCTCCTTCGAGGAAGTAGAGGAGATGACAGGACATGTAGTGGGTGGTGTCTGTCCTTTTGCGGTGAAGGAGGGGGTGCCGGTCTATCTGGATGTGTCTCTGCAGCGGTTTGAAACGGTGTATCCCGCTTGCGGAAGCGCCAACAGTGCGATTGAGTTAACAATCCCGGAACTGGAGAAGTGTTCCGAGTATGAAGCGTGGGTGGATGTCTGTAAGGGCTATTAGACTGCCTGCGGGCAGTTTTCCGGACAGGCTTGTTTGTTTTTGGATCAGTGATCTGCTTAGGAGGAATCGTGGGGCAATATGGCAGAACAGGAATATTTCAAGAACGCCTTGTCTGATTTTACATACGAGGCGGCCAGTGGCGGGGCGATCCGTCACCTGGCAGATCTGGGTTATACGGTCAAGCAGATCAGCGGACAGCTGTCTTTTCCGACGCCTTATGAGAGAGTGCAGAAGACGGTCTGGCAGAGGCTGCTTGAAACGGGTGTCCTGCTGGCGGAAGAACCGGGCAGCGGGAAGAGGCGGAGCGGAGGCAGAGCCGAGTATGTGATAGAGCGGGATAAATACGGCAGGACCAGCTTCCGACTGGCGGCAAGAGATATTGAGGAGAAAGCCGGCGAGATTTGTTGGAAGGAACGCAAGTTCGGAGAGGGCGGCGAAGCCGGCAGGAGCCTGGCGGTGTACCTGGCGGATAAGTATAAGGAAAATAACGGTGAAGCATATATTTCCTGCAGCTTTGGCTTGCTGCTGCATAAGGAGCCGGCTGCGTTTGAAGCGGTTCTTGCAGCCTTGAATGAACGGCAGCAGGAGTATATAACCGGGCTTCCCTGGGAGGGGAAGCGCTGCTATCACAGGCTGGATCAGCGGATGCAGGAGATAGCGATCAAGCTGTACCATGTCGGGAAACTGCGGGAGACATGCTTTTTCATGAAGACGGAGGAGAAAGTGACCTTAGAACCGCAGGGAAATCAGGGGTAGAAGCTGTGACGCCGTTCTTGTGAAAAGGGCGGTATCTACAGAAACAGTGTATTTCTGTCAGACTGCCTAAAATTGTCCTGTCAATTTTGGTCAAAAGAGAGAAAAGGGAGGAGGCGGTAGGATACCGTTGACTTTTCAGAACGGCTGTGATAAGGTCATATCATCAAAGGGATAGTGATTGCGTAAGCAAGCTAAACTTATATGCAGATTTTTCGGAAGCGTGTTCTTTCGGATTTGTTTGTGCATATAAGTTTTTTTTATTCTCGTGAGCAGTGAGCCGAGTGGCTGCTTGCAGCGGGGCTTTGATCGTATAAGATTCGGGTATCAGAAGGTGTGGTTGTGCCTGTGAGAGGAAAGGGATGACAGATGAAGATTTGGAAGGCCTTAAATAATAATGTTGCGGTTGTTTTGGATGAAAAAGGACAGGAAAAGATCGTGATGGGAAAGGGCATCTGCTTTAATTTCTACCTGCGGCTTTGCAGGACGCTTTTTACACGGTATAAGGAGTATGTGGTCTACTGGCTGAACTTCAACGAGATCAATATGATCCTGCATGCACCGTTCATGGGAGCCGGACTCTGCTTTGAGGAAGGGGAGAATGAGGAGGCAGTGAAATATCAGGCAGCGCGTATCCTTGTACCTGCAGGCCGGAGGACGTGTGGGAGGCGCTTTTGACAGATCAGGAGAATTATTTCTTCGTGGATGTACAGGCGAGAGGATACTATCCGTCCTACGCTGAAAGCAGACTCAGCCGGCGGGGGATCTGGCCCGTGATGGCAGCGGGAGATGAGGAGATCTTGCAGGGACATCCCGTGGATTTTATTTCTTTTTCTTATTATAACAGCGGGTGTATAGCGGCGCCCGGTACAGGCGGCGAGGAAGCTGAGGGGAATCTTTTCAGATCTGCGAAGAATCCATACCTGCAGTACAGTGAGTGGGGATGGCCCATCGATCCGCTGGGCTTCGCATCACCCTCAATGAAGTGTATGACCGTTACCAGAAACCGCTTTTCATCGTGGAAAACGGGTTGGGTGCGGCGGATACACCGGATGAAAAGGGTGAGATTGACGACGGTTACCGGATCGATTATCTGCGTGAACATATTCGCGCCATGAAGGCTGCCGTGGAGGAAGACGGTGTGGAACTTATGGGGTATACGACCTGGGCGCCGATCGACCTGATCAGCGCTGGCAGCGGAGAGATGAGGAAACGATATGGTTTTGTCTATGTAGACAAGCAGGAGGACGGCAGCGGAACACTTGCGCGCAGCAGGAAGCGTTCCTTCTACTGGTATCGGAAAGTGATCGAGACGAACGGGGAAGTGCTGTAAAAGGGTTTGGCAAGGCTATGGATCGACAGGCATGGATCCGGATAATTCCGCGGCCATTTCCTGCATGTGCTGTTCCATGGCCTCGCGCGCCCTTCCGGCGTCGTGCGCCATGGCGGCGTCAAGTATAGCCTTGTGGTATTTCAACCCGGAAGCTTTTCCGCGTTTGTGAACGATATCTTTCATCACCCGGGAGAGATTCGTGCAGATCATATTGTAGGCAGACTCGAGCGTCTGATTGCCGCAGCAGGAGGCCAGTGTGGTATGGAAGGATACGTCTGCGGCGGCAAAGGCTTCTTCATCTGGCCCGGCGGCAGACATGGCATTATAGTCTTGACAGAGTCGGGTCAAGTCTTCCTCGGACATGCGTAAGACTGCCAGCTCACAGAGCGGCCCTTCCATGACACAGCGGAATTCCAGTAACTCCTGGAATTCCCGCTCTGTCAGGCTGCCCGGGATATTCATGCGTGCCATGGCGTCGCTGAGTGAAAACTTGCGCACATAACTCCCGTCACCGACTCTTGTCTCGATCAATCCCTCGCCGGCCAGTTTCTGGAGTGCATTGCGTACGGTCACACGGCTGGTGCCGAAGATCTCACATAACTGCATTTCTCCGGGCAGGCGTTCCTCCGGCCTCCAGACTCCCGTCTCAATATTTTCTTTCATCTGGGCGATTACTTGATCGCTGATGCTGCTTCGTGTTACCGGATGTAGTCCCATAGCTGTGCTCTGTCCTCCTGTCTTCTGTTACTTCCTGGTCTCTTTATCCCAGCCGACGTTGTTTTATCATGCTTCAGGGCGTGTATTCCTTTGTTCACTGAGGGTATGCAGGCAGCAGGCCCTCTCTTACGAGAAACGCATGTACTTTTTCCTGCTCGCACGCATCAAGGTCCAGTATCGGGAAGGTACATTTAGCACATGCGATGATGCCTAACTGACGTACCGCCTCTTTGACATATGGAACAAAGGGTGCGCCGATGGTGTAGATATCCATACAGCGGTTTATTCGCTGCTGCATCAAGGCGATCTGTCCGACATCTTCGGCGTTCACCGCCTTGACCCAGTCCGAGCAGAGTTTCGGTGCCACGTTGGAGATGCCGCAGATGGAGCCGTTTCCGCCGGAAAGTACGTTGTGGGCAAAGTTATCGTCGAAACCGGAATAAATCTCAAAGTCCGGCCTAATCGGTTTCACTGCCTTGATCAGTTCTCTTGTGTGGTCCATGCCGGCGATCGTATCTTTGATGCCGACGATATTCTCATGTTCTTTGGCAAGCCTGCGTACGACAGCCGGGCTGATGGTATAGCCGGTACGATCCGGGAAGTTGTAGATATAGACAGGCCCGTGGATCTCTTTTGCCATGCGGCTGTAAAAACCGTACATTTCCGCATCGCCGAAAGAAAAGTAGAAGGGCGGCACGATCATGACTGCGTCTGCGCCTGCAGCAAGACAGGTGTTGGAGAGGGGAGCGATCTCTTCGGCGATCATATTCGCAGTGCCGATGATGACCTTCATGCGGCCCTCGATGTGTTTAACGGCAAAGCAGGCGATCTCTTCACGCTGTTTAAGCGTCTGTCCAAAAAATTCCCCCAGACTTCCGCCGATCAGAACGCCGTCTATCTCATTGGCGATCAGGTGATCGTAAAAGCGTCCTGCACTTTCAAAGTCGATGGCGCCATCCTGATGAAAAGGAGTGATCGCCGGGCAGATCCATTTTGCATTCATAAGTTATTCCTCCGTATGTTTGAGCAGATTCTTCCTGCCTGTATTGAACTTTAGTCGAGCCCTGCACCCTGCATGGCGCTCAGGGCGTGTTGGGTGTACCGCTTGTAGAAGCCCTTTCTGGGCGGTCTCGGAAGGATGCCCTTTTGTCTTCTCAGAGTGAGAAGGGCAGCGGCTTCTTCCGGTGTCAGTTTTTTCCCGTCTGCGCCGACAAGATCCAGACGGCGTGCTTCGATATCGTAATGGATGAGGTCGCCTTCTTCGATAAAGGCGATAGGGCCTCCGACGGCGGCTTCCGGGCTGATATGGCCGATAGCGGCTCCGCGGGTAGCGCCGGAGAAACGGCCGTCGGTGATCAGGGCCACATGTCCGTTTAAAGATTCGTCACAGACGATAGCCTCGGTCGTCATGAGCATTTCCGGCATGCCGCAGCCACGGGGGCCTTCATAGCGGATCACGATCACGTCGCCCGGTTTGATCTTCTTGTCGACGACAGCCTGGTAAGCGTCCTCCTCCTCGTCGAACACGCGGGCCGGGCCGGTGAAACTGTGCTGGGAGAGGGCGACTGCGGAATACTTGATGACACTGCCTTCCGGGGCAATGTTTCCTTTCAGGATGGCAACGCTGCCCTTTTCGGTGGCTTTCTCCACCGGGAAGATGACTTCGTCTCGGGTCAGGTGGTAGTTCGCGAGATAGCCTAAGTTGCGTTCAAAGAAGTTATCCCGCTGCAGGTCCTCCAGGTTTTCGCCGAGGGTCTTTCCGGTCACTGTCATAACATCCAGATTAAGCATATCTTTCAGCAGAAGCTGTACGTAGGGCACGCCGCCGGCAAACCAGAAACTTTCCGTCAGATGTTTGCCGCTGGGATTCAGATTGCCGAGATGAGGCACCTGATGATTGACTTCGTCGAAGAGTTCGATGGGCATCTCGTATCCCAGTTCACGGGCAATGCTTGGTATGTGCAGGGTGGCGTTGGTACTGCCGCCGATGGCGCTGTGGATGATCAGCGCGTTGCGGAAAGCGGCGGGCGTCATGATATCGGAGACTTTGATATCCTTTTCCACAAGTTCCATGATAACGCGGCCGGCTTGACGGGCGTAGCGAAGGATGTCTGTCATGGTGGCTGGCGCGAGTGCAGCGCCCGGGAGTGTCATGCCGAGGGCCTCCGCCACACACTGCATGGTACTGGCCGTGCCGAGAAATGTGCAGGCGCCCACGGAGGGACAGCCGGTCAGATAATAGTCCCGGATCTCCTGCGCGGATATAGCGTCTTTGCGTTTCTGCCGCAGGGAGATATCGCCGGCCACCAGGCTGGTCGTCTGTCCGGGCCCGGGACGCATACTGCCGCCGGGGATGAAGACGGTTGGGATATCCATGCGGGCAGCGGCTTTCAGATGTGCCGGGATGGATTTATCACAGCTGCTGGAAAGGATCATGCCGTCCCAGGGCACGGCACTGGCGTGAACCTCTACCATATCGGCGATCGCTTCACGGGAGGCGAGTACGTGATTCATGCCGTCGTGTCCCTGTGCGCAGCCGTCACAGACATCGGTGGTGTGATAGTGAGCAGGAAACCCGCCCCGTTCAAAGACGCCGATCTCGGCCTGTTTTGCAAGCTGGTGAAGATGGACGCTGCCCGGATGGGAATCGCCGTATACATCTTCGATCATGATCTGGGGTTTTGTGACGTCGGTGTCATCCCAGCCGCTGCCCATCTCGAGGGCATTGAACTGGGCCCACCACAGACGCTCTTTTGCACTTTTCTGTTTCATGAGGACCTCCTTGGAAATGTGAGTATAATATAGTGCAGCATTTTCCTGACGCTGCATGTCGATATGCTAAATCTGTATACTTGTAATACAGATTTAGCATATCGAAAAGGAAACAGAAAGTCAAGGGGTACATGAAGAAACGGTAATTTTCCTCAGTGCCGCTTTTATAGACTTCGATCTAAGCAAGATGTTGTTGACAAATAATTTATTTACGTGTTATATTTCATACATTATATTTGGCGCGGGTCAGGCACTGCGTACTGACTGAACTGATGACAGAACGAGAGAGTTCTCGGAGCATGAGGAAGGAATAAAGGATGATGGAGAGGGAGAGTTTATACCGGTTGATCGAACTGCCGGCAGAAGTCGTAACACGTCTGCAGGAAGTCCGCCAGGAAGTGGATCTTGAACAGGCAGCACCGTATCTGGACCGGCTGACCGAGCGGGGTACGGCGGCAGAGGCTTATAAGGAGCTTGGCACGTTTCTGGCCGGGGAAGAGGTACATGGGCAGGAATGGAAGACGGATATGAAGATGCTGTACTGTCAATTGGAGTGTGCAGGACGCATCTTTGAGAGGTATCGTCATAAGGGGATCGGGAAGACAATATATGCAGACACGATGAAGTGTTTCACAAGATTTTTGAGAGAGTGTGAACAGAAGAACGGGAGGATGTTTTTCGACAGAGGCTGGTGGACTTATAGACAGGTCAGCATGGGGCTTTTCCGGATCGGCACCCTGGAGTATGAGTTTGACAGGCATGAGGGAGAAGATGTCATTGCGGTCCATATACCGTCGGATGCAGACCTGTCGCCGGAGGCGGTGGAGCACTCTTTGCGGGAAGCGACTGATTTCTTCAGAATGTATTATCCCGAGTATCCATATGACAGGTATACATGTGAATCGTGGCTGATGTCGCCGGTATTAAAGCAGCTTTTGCCGGGAGGATCCAATATCGTATCTTTTCAGGAGCGGTTTACGATCGTATCGGAGGACAGAGAAGGGAAGGAATTCATAGAATGGTTGTTTCAGGTTCCGGCAGACACGGCATATGAGGAACTGCCGGAGCGGACATCGCTGCAGCGCAGGGCTAAGGAATTGCTCCTTGCCGGCGGTTCGGTCGGCAGTGCGTTTGGGGTCATAAGGATCTGATGTTTCAGAGAATGCCCAAAGCGTGGGCATTCTCTGTATTGTGTATCAATTTTGCAGACGAGAGATCGATGCGTTTGAACGGCTATGCGATGCAGACCGTACTGATCGTCTTTGCCGGCAGCGTGATCCTTATGATCTGGCCATTCATGCGGATGGCGTAGGAAACATCTGCATGACCACGATTTAACAGTATGACTGCAAGGGAGCCGTCCGGATTCTTGGCGGCAGTCAGTTCTGCTTTATCGTCACAGCGAGTTAGACCGATCCTCTTTGCATCGGGCAGGATGTAGCGGGAGAAATGACCGATATAGTGATAGGTTAAAAGCTTCCTGTAAGAGCCGTCCTCGTTGGCGCATATGGGTGCACCGAAGCCTGAGGAGACATGGCGGGGACCGTCGTTTTTGTCCACACAGAGATTCCAGTCGATCCAGCGGTTCATGCCGTTGTTGAGGTTGCCGATGATATCATGTCCATAGGCGGCGGCATCTTCATATTCTACTTCTGCGATGCTGGGACCGCCCATGCCGAGCAATGCGGCGAACATGTTTGTCTGTCCGGGCGGATGAAGGGCGCAGCATTCACTGCTCATCAGTTTCAGATTCGGGAACAGGTCATGGGCCATGCCAAGGGATTCGAAGTGGTCTCCGGAGTACCAGTGGAACGCGATGCCTTCGATCATCCTGGCTGTTTCTTCATCGATCACTTCCCGGGAGAACTCAACGACCCGTTCTTTGATTGTGGTCCCAGATGTAAAGGCCTACGGTATCGACCAGACCGGCCTCTTTGAATACCGGATACAGGTGGTCCTTCAGGAAGATCTTCTGTTCCTGAGCGGTCCAGACGCAGCTGTCCCAGTTGGTTGCCGCTATAGTCTCGTTCTGCAAGGTCATCATCGTGACAGGAACGCCTTCGTCCAGGTAAGCCTGTACATATTTGGCAAGATAGCTCTCCCTCGGACGCGCTTTCGCTCGGTTCCAAACGCAACGGTACTAAATTCGTGGAAAACCTCATTAAGTACCGACGTTTTACAACGGTCTTCAGGAGAAACATAAAATGCCAGACGCTGTGTAGCGACTTACTATAGTTAACGACATTAGAAATTTCGTTTTTGGCCTCGCAGGGGCTACCGTATATGGCTCCTGCAAGAGCCGGAAACAGAAATTTGTTATGTCGTTTACTATAACTGACATTGGCCATGATATAGTATCGTTTATGGATATGTGCCGGTGCGGCAGGTAGACAAGGCATTTATTTTGCGGTATTTTTATGGTATGGAAGCAGAAGTTCCTGCAGCATGGCAGTTTAATGTTCACGAAAGGCGGAGGGACCAGGATGGGTCATGGAATATATGGGACAATAGAGGCGTTAAGGGGAAGCATCGACCGGGTTTTCATCGGTAAGGAGGACGTGGTGGAGGATCTGCTTGTCTGTCTGCTGGCAGGCGGGCATGTTCTGTTGGAAGACGTGCCGGGCGTGGGGAAGACGACGCTGGCCGGGCTGCTGGCCAGGACTACATCCTGCAGTTTTGGGCGGATACAGTTTACACCGGATACGCTGCCGGGAGATGTGTCCGGTGTCTCGATCTATAACAGGAAAACAGAAGAGTTTGAATACCGGGCCGGTGTGGTCATGAACCAGATCCTGCTGGCGGATGAGATCAACAGGACTTCGCCCAAGACGCAGGCCAGTCTGTTAGAGGCGATGGCGGAAGGGCAAGTGACGGTGGACGGTGTGGTGCATGAACTGCCCAAACCTTTTATGGTGATCGCCACCCAGAATCCGGTGGAATTTCTGGGGACTTATCCCCTGCCGGAGGCGCAGATGGACCGCTTTATGATGCGGCTTTCCATCGGTTATCCGGAAAGGGCGCAGGAGATCCGAATGGCGGAAGCCTTCTTGAAGGGAGAGACGCCGGATACCGCGAAGGCAGTATGCGGAGCGGCGGAAGTGTTGGAGATGCAGGAAGCAGCGGCCAGAGTGAGTGTCAGCAGTGCACTGCTCGGGTACATGAAGGATATCGTGGATCTGACCAGGCAGGAGGAGCGGTTCGCTCTGGGCGCCAGCCCACGGGCGCTGCTTGCACTGGTACGGGCTTCCCAGAGCAAGGCCTTTTTGCTTGGCCGGGACTATGTGAAGCCGGATGATGTGAAGGCGGTGGCGATGCAGGTACTCTCGCACCGGCTGGTGCTGTCCACGGATGCGAGACTTAGGAAAGAGGACGCGGCTTCTATCCTGAAAAGTCTTGTGCTGAAAGCGAAGATACCGGTATAAACGGGTAGAGTAAGGTTATGACGCTTCGGAACGGAGTAGAGAATGAAAATAAGAAGATGGATTTTGTTGGGACTATGGCTCCTTTCCCTGGTGTCGATCAGCTTCTATGGGGGAGCGGTCAGCTACGGGTTCTTTTTTGGGGTGACATTTGTGCCAGTGGTGGCGGCTATCTATCTGCTGTGCGTGTATTTCCGGTTTAAGATCTACCAGAAGCTGGAGAGCAGGAATGTGGTGTGCGGGCAGCCTGTGCCTTACTTTTTCGTGCTGCAGAATGACGATCATTTTGCGTTTACGAGTGTAGGCGTCCGGTTGTTTTCTTCTTTTTCTTCAGTGGAAAAGCTGCCTGACGGGACTTCCTACGAGCTGCTGCCGGGGGACAGATATACGTTCGAGACGAAGCTTGTCTGCAAATACCGGGGAGAGTATGAGGTCGGGGTCAAGGAGATCGTGATCACGGATTTCCTACGGCTGTTTCAGGTAAGCTACAGGGTGCCAGAGACGATCAGGGCGTTGGTCATGCCGAGGGTTGTGCGGGTTGATGAGCTGCAGTGCATTGCAGATATCCAGGCCTTATTGCAGCGGGAAACATACCGGGCACAGACGGAGCCGGATGTGGTGGTCCGGGAGTATGTGCCGGGAGACGCGCTGAAGCAGATCCACTGGAAAGCGACTGCCCAGACGCAGGAACTGAAAGTAAGGACCCGCATCGGAGAGGAAAAGACAGGTATCGCGATCTTGTGTGATACAAAACGGTACAGCGCTGATAACAGGGAATATCTGCCTTTGGAAAATAAGATGCTGGAGGTGATTCTGGCGCTGGCGGTCTATTTTGCGCAGCGGAATATGGCCTGCAGGATCTGCTATGGACAGCGGGGCATAGTGTACCGTCATATACAGGATCTGAAAGATTTTGACGTCTTTTACGGGCAGGCGGCGGCAATCGACTTCACGCAGGAGGAATCAGTGGAGGAGACGGGTAGGCAGGCTTTGGCAGGAGGTGTCTGGCAGGACTGCAGGATTCTCTTTTTCGTATTACATGCGTGGTCGGACAGTGTCTGGGAGATGGCGGAACAGATCGCGGCGGGCGGCGGGATCGCGGTATTGTGTCTGGTCACGGACGGGAATATGGACGAGTACCTGAAACTTGGCAGTGTGAGGAAACGGATTGTAGTACTTCCCGTGGAAGCGGAACTGGAGGGAAAGTTGTGATGGGAGACAGGCTGCATTTGCGGGGAAGGCCGGGAAAGCTTCATGGGGCGGGGCAGAACGGCTGCCGCCTGATCAATGCGGGTATACTGCTTGGTATCGTACTGACCGGGACAGGGCGGTTTCTGGGCATCGGCGCGCTCTCGTTTCTGCATATCCTGATTGCAGCTGTGGTATTCGCATACTGCGAAGGGATGCAGCGCCTTACGGTGAAGGGCAGGGTGGTCTGTGGATTCCTGACAGCCGTGTTCCTGGGAGTCGTGGCGGCGGCTTTGGGTGGAGAGTTTGGCAGCTTGTTTTTCCGTTCATGGGTTCGCTGGCTGGCGAGACAGGAGGGATGGAAGGCGGAATGGAGCGCAGGGTATGAAATCCTGCAGGTGGTGATGGCGGCTTTTGTCAGTTACGGCCTGCAGTTTATCCTGCAGCGATTTCTTATAGTGAAAGTGCTGACGGCGGAGCTGCTGATCTCCGGGCTGCTTTTTGGCTTGCTGACGGAGTGGGAAATCTCCCATACGGCGGTGGCCTTTGCGCTGTGCTATATCCTGCTCGTCTATGCAGAGTGGGTGCAGCGGGAGTGGCATAAGGTTAAAGGAACAGACCGGCAGAGATCTGTGCTGTGGCTCATGCCGTTTGCAGGGCTGTATTTTATTCTACTGCTGTGCATGCCGGCACCTCAGGAACCTTACGAGTGGCGGTTTGTGAAGGAGACCTGTTCTGAGATCGGTGAATCTTTGATTGGGTTTGCCCAGAATTTCATGCAGGGCGGCGGGGATGATTTCGATACGGGGCTTAGCGGATTTTCCGAAAATGGGGCGCTGCAGGACGGACTGCAGGAAAATGACCGGGAGATGTTGACGGTGCAGGGTACGGGGAATCTCGTGACCAATGTGTATCTGACGGGGAAGATCTATGATACCTTCGACGGATATGGCTGGCAGCAGAAATATCAGGGGCCGGAGTCCGGGAGGACGGGGAAAGACATCCCGGAGTTTTGGGATGCGGTGCAGACACGGGAAGCGGCCAGGCTGTATGAGGCGTCTTCGCTGCAAGACCAGCTTACTGCGGCCACGCTTAAGATCCGGTATAAATATTTCCGCACGTCCTGCCTGGTTGCTCCTTTGAAGACTAAAGATATCAGGATGGCGCGGGAGAGGGATTTCTATGTCTGGGATGGGGATAATCTTTCATTTCGGGAAAAGCGTGGATACGGCACGATGTATGAGATAAGCTATTATCAGATCAATGCGGGGGCGGACAGTTTTGACCGTTTCCTGCGGGCGGCGCTAGCGAATGTTAGGGTATCAGATGCGACAAAAGACCGAACGGCGGCGGATGATACCGGAGCGGCGGGACGGCGGCGGCAGATCTATCAGGTTTACGTGGAAGATGTGGAACTCTCGGAAGAAACACGACGGTATGTGAAGGAATTGACGGCAGGGGCACAAGATCCGTTGGAAAGACTGCGGCGGATGGAAGCGGGTCTGGCTTCTTTTACTTATACGAAGCAGCCGCGAAAACTGCCGGAAAAGATAGAGGATGCGGAGACATTTCTGGAATATTTTCTGCTGGAGGGCAGGGAAGGGTACTGCACCCACTTCGCCACGGCTTTTGTGCTGCTGGCGAGGGCGCAGGGAATGCCGGCCCGATATGTAGAGGGGTTCTGTGTGCCGTTACAGGGGAAGCATGAGACATCTGTGTACGGCGATATGGCGCATGCCTGGCCGGAGGTTTATTTCGACGGTGTGGGTTGGATCCCTTTCGAGCCGACGCCTGGGTATGTCGGACTTCGGTATACGCCCTGGGCGGTGGAGGAGAGCAGGCGCATACCGGTTTCCTACGGGGAAGCGGCGCACAAGCCGGCAGGGGCTGCACAAGCCGTGCCTGTGGGAGAGAGTCTGGCTGCGGAGGAGGAAGCCGCAGGAACAGGCGGGGAAGTCTGGCGGTTTCTGGGCGTGCTTGGATATGCCGTGCTGGCTGTGTGCGTGACAGGGAGTGGCATTCTGGCATTACAGCAGGTGATGAGAAGAAGGCGTTACCGGAGACTGGACATGACGGGGAAGTTCCGGATGGAGATCGCCGTTAATCTGCGGGCACTCGGACTGCTGGGCTTGCGCAGGGGAGAAGGGGAGACACTGCAGGAGTTTCGGGAGCGCGCAGAGAGCCTGTGCGCCCTGCAATGCATCAACGACTATGAAGAAATCCTGTATGGGGAAAAGGCGGCAGGACAGGAGATGCTTGAGACAGCCGTCAGGGAGAGGAAGGAACTGCTGGCAGTGCTGCGGGAGCGGAAGAAGTGGCGGTATGTGCTCTTCTTGTGCAGGCTGACGGTGTAGGCCTTATCTTAGTACTGGTCTTTTTCGTAACAGTTCAGCCTTTGGCTTCATTGTCACGCGTGGTTACCATGTAACCACAATGCACACAAAATGCATCCAAAAAAGTAAATTCCTTCGGAATTAACTTTGCATTTTGGCGCTTGCATAACTCACAAAATCGCATACAGAGCGATTTTGCTCACGGAATAGTGCAAGGCTGAACGGAGTTACTATTCACGGTGCCCTGCACTTTGCTGCATGGGCATTGAGTACGTAGTACTCGCCGATAACTTTACGGTTTCAGGCATCCAGCCTCTCGCCGAAGGGCGCTAAACGTCCGGGGGACGTTTGCTAAGCGCCGACCGGAGTGGAACGTAGACATTTGGAATGGGCTGGATGCGTTACAGTTTGCGGCCGGTTAGGCCGTGAACTGTAACGAACGGATACTCTTTTTCTGCTTTGCAGGGAAGATGGATTGCAGAAAGAATCGAAGTTCTGTTATAATCAGAATAACGCTGCGGGAGTCTTGCACATGGCTTCGGCAGGAATAAGAGCAGGAGGGTAAAGATTGAAAATTAAAATTTTCAATCGCGAGATTTGTGTCTGCGCGTTGCTTGACACAAACTCGTTTAATGCGACGTCTCAACATAGTTGAGACAAAAGCAGCGCAGAAAGGGAAAAGACTATGTTATGTGTAAGAAACGGATTGCTCCACGACGCTATTCGTGAAGAGGCCTATCAGGCTGACATTCTGGTGGAGAACGGTAAGATCAAGGCGATCGGCGAACATCTGGAGATAGAAGAAGGGGTTCGGATCATAGAGGCGGAGGGCCTGCATGTGTATCCTGGTTTCGTGGAAGCCCACGGACACATCGGTCTTGACGGCTATGGGATTGGTTATGAGGGGATGGATTATAATGAGCTGAACGATATCGTCAGTCCGCAACTGCGGGGGATCGACGGCGTGAAGCCTATGGATGCCGCATTTGCCAAGGCTGCGGAGGCGGGGGTGACCTGCGTCTGCGTGGGGCCGGGGAGCGCTAACGTGCTGGGTGGTACCTTCGTTACCATCAAGACGGTGGGCAGAAGGGTGGAGGACATGGTGGTGCGTGACAATGTGGCCATGAAATGTGCCTTCGGTGAGAATCCCAAAAGAGTCTATCGTGAGAAGAAGGATTCCAGTCGTATGAGTACGGCGGCCCTGCTTCGGGAGATGTTGTTTAAGACCAGGGAATATCTGGAGAAAAAAGAGGCGGCAGGAGACGATCCGGCAAAGAAACCGGCCTTTGACATGAAGCTTGAGGCTCTGATCCCGGTGATAAAAGGGGAGATGCCCTTAAAGGCTCATGCCCATGCGGCGGAGGATCTTTTCACAGCACTCCGTATTGCCAGAGAATTCGGTGTGAAGATCACGCTGGAGCACGTGACGGAAGGACATCTGATCGTGGAGGAACTGGCGAAGGAGAATGTACCGTTGGCGGTAGGACCGACTCTGACCAGCGCTTCCAAGTATGAGCTGCGCAACAAGAGCTGGACGACACCAGGATTGCTGGCGGCTGCGGGCTGTCAGGTATCCATCATCACGGACTCCCCGGTGATCCCGCAGGAATACCTTCCGCTGTGCGCGGGGCTGGCGGTGCAGGCCGGGATGGATCCCTTTGCGGCCTTGCAGGCGATCACCATCAATCCGGCCAGACATGCGGGGATCGCAGACCGGGTAGGGTCGCTTGAAGTTGGCAAGGATGCCGATCTGGTCATCACGGACGGTTGTCCTTTTGAAGTGTCCACGAAAGTGAAGCATGTGTTTATTGACGGGAAAGAAGTGTAAGCTGTTATTCACAGCTGATTTTTCTTGACGGCCGGCCACTTTGGGTGTATGATAATTTCAACAAGAGTAATCGATGTAACGTGCGCTCGCACATTCAGGCAGTTTCTGCCGCTTTACTCACAATAATAATTGAACAGCGGCAGGGACTGTTGTGGTCTGTATTACGAAACCGACGCCGGAAATGGTATAAAGTAACTATTTATGTTGTTGCTCATTATCTTACAGAGCGTCAGGCAGGACAGGCTGACAATAGAAATTCTCTGCCAAAATACAAAGGAGGATTTTTATGGAACACGCTTTGATTGGAGGAAATGGATCATTTATGACAACAGGTGGAAAGCAAAGCTTTACAGTGGAAGACATTGAAAGACTTCCGGAAGGGGAGCGGGCGGAACTGATCGATGGTGAGATGTATAGTATGGCCTCGCCGACGCTGACCCATCAGGATATGCTCAGTTGGTTTACGATGAAGATCGGATCATACATTATGGAGCATGGAGGAAAGTGCCGCGTGCTGCCGGCTCCGTTTGCAGTCTATGTGCTGAACGATGACCGCAATTATGTGGAGCCGGATATTTCGGTAATCTGTGATGAGAGCAGGCTGGATGAGAAGGGATGTCACGGAGCGCCGGACTGGATCATAGAGATCGTTTCGCCGGCCAGCAAATATACAGACTATGTGAAGAAACTCAATCTATATGAGAAGGCAGGGGTTCGAGAATACTGGATCGTTGATCCTTTGCAGAAGAGCGTCACGGTGTATGGATTGGAGAAGAAGGAAGGACCCGTGCTGCATTCCTTTTCCGGGCAGATCAGGGCAGGGATCTATGAAGATCTGGAATTGGATCTTAGAGAATATCAACGGTGAATTTTCAGTAAATTATGATGGAGCATAAGATAAAAAGGATTATAGTAGTGGTATGGGGTGATTTTTCAGAAAATACTACAAAAGACATTTTTAAGGAGGGACAGTATGGCAAAATACATAATGGCGTTGGACGCGGGAACCACCAGCAATCGCTGCATCCTGTTCAACGAGCGGGGGGATATGTGCAGTGTGGCGCAGAAGGAGTTTACGCAGTATTTTCCAAGACCGGGCTGGGTGGAGCATGACGCCGACGAGATCTGGTCTACGCAGTATGAGGTGGCGCAGCAGGCGATGGCGAATATTAATGCCACGGCGGCGGATATCGCGGCGATCGGGATCACGAACCAGCGGGAGACGGTGGTGGTATGGGACAAGAAGACCGGCAGTCCGGTCCACAATGCGATCGTGTGGCAGTGCCGGCGCACATCAGAGTATGCGGACAGCCTGAAAGATAAGGGGCTGACAGATAAATTCCGAGAAAAGACGGGACTTGTGATCGATGCTTACTTTTCGGCGACGAAGATCAAATGGATCCTGGACAATGTGGAGGGAGCAAGACAGAAGGCGGAAAGCGGTGAACTGTTGTTCGGAACGGTGGAGACGTGGCTGATCTGGAAGCTGACCAGGGGAGACGCACATGTGACGGATTATTCCAATGCCTCTCGCACTATGCTTTTTAATATCAATACTTTGACATGGGATGACGAGATCCTGCAGGAGTTACAGATCCCGAAGTGTATGCTGCCGGAGGTGAAACCGTCGAGCTGCGTCTACGGAGAGGCGGATCCGGGCTTTTTCGGCGGGCCTATCCCCATCGGCGGAGCGGCAGGCGACCAGCAGGCGGCACTGTTCGGACAGACCTGCTTTAAGCCGGGCGAGGCGAAGAACACCTATGGAACAGGATGTTTCCTGTTGATGAATACAGGCGATAAGCCGGTCTTTTCTCATAACGGCCTGGTGACGACCATCGCCTGGGGACTGGACGGGAAGGTCACTTATGCGCTGGAAGGGTCTATCTTCGTTGCCGGGGCGGCCATCCAGTGGCTGCGGGATGAGATGCGGCTGATCGATTCCGCTCAGGATTCGGAGTATATGGCGAAGAAGGTAACGGATACGAACGGCTGTTATGTAGTGCCTGCCTTTACGGGGCTGGGGGCGCCCCATTGGGATCAGTATGCAAGAGGAACGATCGTGGGCATCACTCGCGGTGTCAACAAATATCATATCATCAGGGCTACACTGGACTCCCTGGCATATCAAGTTAATGATGTGCTGGCGGCGATGGAGGCAGATTCTTCCATCCGGTTGTCTGCGCTGAAAGTGGACGGAGGCGCCAGCGCCAACAACTTCCTGATGCAGCAGCAGGCGAACATCAGCGGCGCGCCGGTCAACCGGCCGAAGTGCGTGGAGACTACTGCCATGGGAGCGGCTTATCTGGCCGGACTGGCGGTTGGCTATTGGGCAAGTAAGGAAGATGTGGTAAAGAACTGGGCCATCGACAGAGAGTTCGTGCCGGAGATTCCGGAAGAAGAGCGGCAGGCCATGGTGAGGGGCTGGAGCAGGGCGGTCAAGTGTGCATATGGCTGGGAGAAGGAAGAGCGTTACTATGAGCGGCGTCTGGGCCGTGAATAGTAATAGAAGAGTAGGTTACTGTGAGCGGCTGACCATGTATAGTAACATGAATAGAAGGATAACAAGAGAGATTGGAGCAGAGAAACTATGTATGACGTGATCATTATCGGCGCCGGTGTGTCCGGCTGTGCCACGGCGCGAGAACTTTCCAGATATCGGATCAGGATATGTGTATTGGAGAAAGCGGAGGATGTATGCTGCGGTACGTCGAAGGCGAACAGCGCGATCGTCCATGCGGGGTACGATGCACCGGTGGGCTCCCTGATGGCAAAGTTGAATGTGCAGGGCAATCAGATGATGGAACGGTTGTCGAAGGAATTGGACTTTGCGTTCCGGAGGATCGGCTCTCTGGTGGTCTGCCGGGATGAGGAGGAGAGACCGAGCCTGCAGGCGCTCTATGACAGGGGGATAGCCAATGGCGTAGAAGGATTGCGAATCGTGGAGAAGGAAGAACTGCGCCGGATGGAGCCGAATATCTCGGAGGATGCGGTGGCGGCGTTGTATGCATCGACAGCGGGCATCGTCTGTCCCTTCGGCATGAACATTGCGTTCGCAGAGAATGCGGCGGCCAACGGCGTAGAGTTCCGGTTTGATACCGAAGTGCAGGGGATCCGGAAGACGGAGCGCGGGTGGCTGATCGAGACAGACCAGGGACAGTACGAGGCAAAATGTGTGGTCAACGCCGCAGGCGTCTATGCGGATACGATCCATAATATGGTCAGTGAACAGAAGATCAAGATCACGCCGAGGAGAGGGGATTACTGTCTGCTGGATAAATCGGCGGGCGCTCATGTGTCCAGAGTCATCTTCGCACTTCCCGGCAAGTATGGCAAAGGTGTGCTGGTGACGCCCACGGTGCACGGTAATCTGCTGATAGGGCCGACGGCCATCGATACGGAAGACAAAGAGGGCGTTAACACGACAAGGGCAGGCCTTGACCAGGTGCTGCGCAAGGCGGGGGATAATGTGAAGGATCTGCCCATGCGGTCTGTGATCACTTCCTTTGCGGGACTGCGCGCCCATGAGGAACATCACGAGTTTATGATCGGCGAAGTGGAAGGCGCTGAGGGGTTCGTGGACTGTGCAGGTATCGAATCTCCGGGGTTGACGGCCAGCCCGGCCATCGGTGTGATGGCGGCCGGAATCGTACGGGAGATACTGCAGCCGGAAGAGAATCCGCAGTTCGTCGGGACGAGAAAAGGCATCTTGAATCCGCAGGAACTGTCCAGGGAGGAGCGTATGCGGCTGCTTGAAGAAAAGCCGGCCTACGGAAATATCATCTGCCGTTGTGAGATGGTGACGGAGGGGGAAATCATCGATGCTATAAGAAGACCCCTCGGGGCGAGATCCCTAGACGGTGTTAAGCGCAGGACGAGAGCCGGGATGGGACGATGCCAGGCCGGGTTCTGTTCACCCAGAGTCATGGAGATACTTGCCAGGGAGTGTGGGAAGACGATCGGCGAGATCACGAAGGCAGGCGGTGCGTCTAGGATCGTGGTTGGGGTGAATAAAGATGCGCTGTAGATTTTAAGTATTGGAAAATGAGGAAATGACACGTGAAAACATATGATATTATAATTATCGGAGGCGGACCGGCAGGACTTTCGGCAGCGGTCTGCGCGAAGAAAAGCGGTACGGACAGCATCTTGATACTGGAGCGGGATAAGGAGCTGGGCGGTATTTTGAACCAGTGTATTCACAACGGATTCGGTCTGCATACGTTTAAGGAAGAACTGACGGGGCCGGAGTATGCGGAGCGGTTTATCGAGCAGGTGAAGGAATTGCGAATCGAATATAAGCTCCATACGATGGTCATGGATATCAGCAGTGATAAGGTAGTAACAGCGATGAACAGCACGGATGGGCTGTTTGAGGTCAAGGCCGGGGCGGTCATCCTGGCAATGGGATGCAGGGAGCGCTCCCGGGGTGCGCTGAATATTCCGGGCTATCGTCCGGCAGGCATTTTCTCTGCCGGAACGGCCCAGCGGCTGGTCAATATGGAGGGCTGCCTGCCGGGACGCAAGGTGGTCATTTTAGGATCCGGTGATATCGGTTTGATCATGGCCAGGCGCATGACGCTGGAGGGGGCACAAGTGCAGGTGGTAGCGGAATTGATGCCCTATTCCGGCGGTCTGAAGCGGAATATCGTACAGTGCCTGGATGACTATGGGATTCCCTTGAAACTCAGTCATACTGTCGTGGACATCCGTGGGAAGGAACGGGTGGAAGGCATCACACTGGCACAGGTGGACGAGAAGGGCAGGCCGATCCCCGGTACGGAGGAGGCATACGAGTGCGATACGCTGCTGTTGTCGGTGGGACTGATCCCGGAGAATGAATTATCAAGCGGTATGGGTGTGGAACTTAGCAGAGTGACTTCCGGGCCTGTGGTCAATGAAAGCCTGGAGACAAATATTGAGGGCGTGTTCGCCTGCGGCAATGTGCTTCATGTGCACGATCTGGTGGATTTTGTCTCGGAAGAAGCTGCGGCAGCGGGGCGGAATGCGGCCCGCTATGTGCAGACAGCTGGCATGAGACAGACAGTAGGCCGCACGGTAGAGATCCGGGCGGTGGACGGCGTGCGCTATACGGTGCCGTCCAGGATCAATGTGGAGCGTATGGAGGATATCCAGACCCTTCGGTTCAGAGTCGGCGGCGTATATAAGAATTGCTTCGTGAGTGTCTACCTGGATGAGGAGCGGATCCTTCACAGGAAACGTCCGGTGATGGCGCCGGGGGAGATGGAAGAGGTGAAGCTGAAGAGAGAAGAACTGTTACAGTATCCGGATCTGCAGACGATCACGGTGAAGCTGGAGGAGGTATGATGACTGTGGGAAAAAGAGAACTGATCTGTATCGGCTGTCCCATGGGCTGTCCGGTCATGGTGGAGATGGACGGCAGGGAGATCGTGAGCGTATCCGGCAATACCTGTCCGCGGGGTGATGCCTACGCCCGAAAAGAGGTAACGAACCCGACCAGGATCGTCACTTCCACTGTGAAAGTGGAGGGCGGTCTTGTGGAAATGATCTCCGTGAAGACAAAAGAAGATATCCCTAAAGATAAGATCTTCGACTGTATGAGGGCGCTAAAGGGTATTACCGTGAAAGCACCGGTGCACATCGGAGATGTGATCCTCGCTGATGCGGCGGGGACCGGTGTGGACGTGGTGGCGACGAGGAATGCGTGAGAGCGCAGAGTGAAGCTTTCCTCAACAGGATTCCGTAAACTTATCCTTGATCTCAGGGAAGAGGATAACGGCATTTGAGACATTTTTGAGATTTGGCGGTTATACTATAAGAGAGGGCAGCGCTGCCCAATCGATACGGCGGTAAATGTGTGCGGGAAAGACCGGAGAGACGGGAGGAAAGACTTCATGAAGCCTAAATTGTTGATCGTAGATGATGAGACGGGAATCGTGGACATGATGAAGCGTTATTTTGAACCACGTTATGAGGTACTTACGGCTTACAGCGGCGAGGAAGCGCTGCGCATGGTGACGACAGCACCGGACCTGATCTTGCTGGACATCAATATGCCGGGGATGGACGGGCTGACGGTCTGTCAGAAGATCCGGGCGTATATCACTTGTCCGATCCTGTTTCTTACGGCCCGTATGGAGGCGGCTGACAAGGTCCGGGGATTTGGGGCCGGGGCGGATGACTATATTGTGAAGCCTTTTGACCTGGACGAGCTGGGGGCGCGGGTGGAGGCGCATCTGCGGCGGGAACGGCGCAGGCATGACAGTGCCACGGTGCGCTTTTTCGGGGAAGGAGAACTTTGTGTGGACTATTCTGCCCGGACGGCGGCAGTTTGCGGGGAGGAGATTTCTTTGTCCAGAAGAGAGTTTGATATTGTGGAACTGCTGTCGCTCCATGCAGGGCAGGTCTTTGACAGGGAGCATATCTATGAGGCAGTCTGGGGACTGGAAGGGGACGGCAACAATGATGTGGTGATGGAGCATATTCGGAAGATCCGGGCGAAATTGGCTGCCCACACACTGCACGGCTATATCGAGACGGTTTGGGGGTGTGGGTATAAATGGAACGATTGAGAAATATGGGATTACGGCGCTCCTTTTTCCTACTTTCGGTAGTGTGTTTGTCGATGGCGCTGCTGCTGACGGCAGGAATCTATGCTGCCTGTCTGAAGATAGGGGAAGGGATTCCCAGAGGGGGTATTGCGATCAGCTATGACGGTACGATGACAGAATTGGAGAAGCCGTCGCCGCAGCAGGAGAGGATCATGGAATGGCTGGGCAGAATTTCGATGCTGACTGCACTGGTACTTCCGGTGGGCGGGCTGGGAATGGCCGGGGCGCTTTTCTATAAATGGAAGCTGAAAGAGCCGATTCGGATTCTCAGGGAAGGAACGGAGCGGATCGGGA